>Ga0180007_10000247_pt1 | contig 98347 bp, 93 predicted proteins | sample MM_PC_MetaG_FD_121122 | JGI IMG/M metagenome (GOLD analysis project Ga0180007, IMG submission 121122) | Groundwater microbial communities from the Aspo Hard Rock Laboratory (HRL) deep subsurface site, Sweden - MM_PC_MetaG | ecosystem: Environmental > Aquatic > Deep subsurface > Groundwater...
CAAATTCAAACTTGGTTTCATCGGGAAATGACTTGAATCCGAAAATCTTTAAACTTTTAAGTTCCATTGCGCGATTAAATTATATTAGAAAAGCCTTAAGCATCGGTTTATTTTATCAAAGACATTGAGGAATTGCTACAAACAAAAGGGGGGGGAAATCTCTTATTAAAGAAGAGATTTTCCCCTTTAGATACTATCATCTACTTTTTAACTGTTTAATACAGACCTGTTGCTGTTACACTCCCGTTTTGGTTTATGCTTATACTAACTCCCTTTGCTTCTCTCGAACCCGTTATGGTAGCAGTAAAAGTAGTATAACTTCCATTCCCGGAAACAGTAATAACGGGAGTCGTAATGAAAAACTTATTATTAGTTAAATCAATTTCTGCGCTTATGTCTTCCCATTTATCCGTATATCTGTTGTTCTTTGAAAAATAAACCCTTTCCTGCGTTCTAATCAAAGCAACTAAATCTTGCCCTTCGCTTCCTATTGCTCGCTTAATATTCATATGAGTTATAACACCATTTTGGTTTATACTGATGCAAATCCAATCTGCTTTTCCAGAACCTTTAACAGTAGCTTTAAAACCATTACCCCAAACAATAATAACCGGAGGCGTAATGAAATATTTATTCTTAGTCAAATCGACATCCGCATTTATATCTTTCCATTTAGTTGTATGTTTCCCATATTCGGAAAAATATGTTTTTTCAACTGTCATAATAGTTCTAAGCAAATCTCTACCTTCAGTTAATATTGCTTCCATAATATCTGGGGCAAGAGAAGGAATAACGGGCTCTTCTGAAAATGCGATATTAGTTATACCCAATATCGCTACTAATAACACAACTCTTAATAAATATCTCATAATTATTCTCCTTACTCTACTTGTTTTATTGTTCTAATAAATTTATTTCCCAATACCTTCTGTTTCTATCAGTCCTACAGTTCCATTGCCGATGGCAATTAATCCATAAGGTGTGCTGAAAAAATATTGCACTGGATCACCATCCAGAATATTGTTGTCAATTATTTGCACTTCTTCTTTTTTCTTATGTGTAGTTATTAACTGATTTCTCCCCAATCGCCCCCAAAATGTATCTTTATAGACAGCAGAACATTTACAATCAAAAGAACCATAGCTAAATAGGTTCTTCTTTTCAGAAAAAGAATAATCTATTTCTTTTTCAGGTTGAGGTGGATGTGTATTTCTTGACCAGGACCTGTTTATTATAATTTTAGCCTTTTCTGAATTAGGATCAAATTCTACAAGAGAGCCCTCTCCTTTAATCCACAATTTATCTCCAGAATCTAAAATATGCCCAGATATTAGGGAATAACAACTATTATCATCATTCCCTTCTCTATACCATAGAAACTTAGGTTTTCTTGTGCTGACATCAATTTTCCAAAGCCCCCACCACTTATTCATTTCATCAATTCTTTGAGCTGACTCACGAGTTTGATTACCTACCACAAAAAATAATTTGTCTTTCTTAGAAGAAAACGTAAGGTCAGAAATGACATAGGGGTTCCCTGAATTGAAAGGATTATTACCGCTTTTTAGGGTACTACAAAATACAGTTTCCCAATGTCTTGTTTTAGGATTATATATACCTAATCCGCTATCTTTTTCTGCGGCTGAATAAACAGTACCATATGCTCTTCTACCATGTCTTTGTTCTGTTCCTCCATAAGCAACCCATAATTTATCTCCATTTCCAGCCATACTTGTAATTGATATTGAAGGAAGCCCGTCTTTTTCAGTAAATATTTTAGGAGTTGCAAAAGATTTTTTGCCAACAACAGAACTTCCCGGGAACTCTATTAAACCAATATTCCAGATAGCAACATAACTCGCATTTGCGCTTACTGCTATACCATTTATTGGAGTTACTAAAGAAAGTGGTGGTTCCCAGAAACAAGGAAATGCTATTTCCCTGCCGCCTAAATCTGTATACCAGAGCGAAGTTAATTGTCTTGTCTTGAGATTTATTCCCGCAAGACCGACGCCAGGCTCTGCAAAAGAAATCCATAACATATCATCCTGACACATAAATTTTGTATGTTTAAATTTCTTGTTCTGTTGCCAGTCTTTATTGCTTAGTAAGATATTAACTGGAAGAGTTGTTGGATTATTGGAAGATCCTAACTCAGGGAATTTCTTCTTTGCTCTTATTAAATAATCTTTTATCTCGGTTAAAACCCATTTATCAGTGCCACAAGTCTCAAAAACATCAGCTATTCTTTCTAAGAGTTTTATGTAGCGCCTTTCTTCTTCGGGAGTGGGACGGAAAATAGGTGCAAACCCTATTAGCGTCGGACGCCATAACATTAAATTATGACAGTCTTTATTTACTATTAAGGGTTCATAAATCTTCTCAAAAATGCTAACTTCTTCATCATAGGGAAATCCCGCAAACCTTATACCACATTTCATATCGCTACGCATAGATTCTTTATACGTCCTTGAATTACTTTTAAAAGGTTCATTGGGACTATTAAGTTCTGTTAGCAAGATATCTACTGCCTTCAAACAATATTCCTTTGCTTCTGGACTTCCTCTTTTTAATATTTGCGCAAGACATAAACAACTTGAAAATCTTACTAATGGGTCTTTAATTTGTGTTAGTTCTTTAACATATTCTATCCATAATTCCTGAAATTTTTTGCTTTGTTCTCTTAATTGACTCTTCTCAGAAAGAGCGTACGGTCCCCAACGATCCGGCAGTTGTGTTAATATTAAACGGCAAGCAACATATCTTTCATCAAATGATTGCTCCATTTCGCCTATTTTAGGAGGCAAAATAACTTCCTGCGCAAATTCTCTAAAGTTTTTTATCAATTCGTATGGATTGTCAGAACTAATGTAAACTGCAGTTAAAGGAAGATACCTGTTATTGTTTCTTTTACTAATTTTTTTTAGTATCTCTACAAAAAAATTTCGGTTTTCGCGGTTTATATCTCTAACTTCTTGAGTAGAAGACGAAGCGGAATTTATAAGATAGCCGCCTTTCCAAGCGCCTCCTTTACCGATTAATTCTTCCCATTTTAGAATATCATCTGCAGATACTGAACCGTTCTCGTATCCCGTTTTTATTTGTCGAACCAAACGAGAGACAGTACAAGCCAATTCTAAATCTGAATAATTAGAGATACCTGTTTCTACAGTATGTCCTCCCTGTATAACACGAGTACCCCATTCATTCTCAAAAAGTGCTCCTGTGTAAATAATATTATCTGGTTGAAGAGCATATGCCGTTTCAAGGGGTGATATTGCATCTTTGTGTCTTCCGTGTTTCTTTAACAAATCTCCTTGTAGGAAAAATTCTTCAGCCTCTTTCTTGGGTTCCCATACAGTTATAGATGAAGCATTAAGTAATTCTTTGATGATGTTGGGTACTACTTTCTCTACTGTTGTTAATGGTTCATCAGGATGAACTAACTCTGTAAATACAGCTCTTTCTTTACCTAAGAAATCTTTCATATGTAGTTCTAACTTTATTTCATCCTCCTCATCTCGTAGCTTTATCCCTTCCTTTTCTCCTCTTTGTAGATATCCATCAATTAATATGGCAGAATTTAAGAATGCTGTGTCTTGTCCTTTTGTCAGTAGTTTCTCGTCCAAGAGCATCTTCAGGTCTTCACGTTCAAGCATTATTATTCTTGGCTCTTTGTTTAGACGTGCTGACAGCATTACAGGTAATGCTCTTGTAAGCCATTGATAGCGTTCATCAAGTTCGACCCTATGAATACCTACTATACCTATCGGGATTGCTTTATCTGGAGGCAGGATTAGTTTGGGAGCCATTGCAGATACATTTCCTGTAATTCTTTCTGTAGTTTCTTTTAATTTTGTATCATCCCAAGATTCAAAGGTATCCAGAAAACATAGTCCATGTGCTGTGTCAATAAGACGAATACGAAGAAGTTTGTTTTTGTTTTCTTTTGGGACTTCCTCTATTGATATCAACAGGAATCCATCTGCTCGGATTAATTGTCCTAATTTTAGGAGATTATCTCGTTCAACGAGTCCCGAGGCAGTTAGCTTCTGCTCTTTTAATATGCTGTCTATTTTTGCCCGTTCAACTAAAGCCAACCCTTTTTGAAACAGCCCCGCCTCAACAAGCGAACATAAATCAGACAGTTCCGTTGTTGTTCCCAGAACTGCAATTGTTGGTTGGGATTTTGTCTCAGCCGCTTCTAATGGGATTATTATTACTAGAACAAGCAATGCAAAACTCAAAAATTTTCTATTCATTTTTTGTATCTATATTCTCGGTTTCTATCAGTCCTACTACTCCGTTGCCGATAGCAATCAATCCATAAGGTGTGCTGAAAAATTCACGTACGGCGTCTCCATTTAAGATGTCATTATTAAATATTTTAGTGTCTTCATGTCCTTTATCATCCTTATGTATTGATATTATTTGATTGTTACCTAATCTTTCCCAGCATCTATCATTGTGAACAGTTAAGCTCCCCAATTCAATTGGAATCTTTTTCCTAGAAAAAGAAGAATCAATTTCCAATTGAGGTACTGGTTTTTTCCCTCTTAATAACATTTCCCCATAATAACCCCCCACGATGATTTTCCCTTTTTCTAAATCGGGATCGAATTCTATAAGGCATTCTCTTATCTTTAGCCACCATTTATAGCCTGAATCTATAATATACTTTACATCAGGGTAATAACCACAATCTTGTTCTCTATCCCATATAAACTCTACTTTTCTCGTTTCGATATTAATTTTCCAAAGCCCCCACAAATGGGTCCACTCGTCAAAGCAACCCAAACAACGGGAATCAACAACTTCTCCTACTATAAAAAATAACTTATCTCTCTTTGGAGAAAAAGTAAGGTTTGATATGGCATACGGATTACCCATATTGAAAGGAGTATCACCTTTTACTGTACTGCAAAGAACTGTTTCCCAATGCTTTGTTTTAGGGGTATATATACCTAACCCGCTTTCTTTACCAAAGCCTCCATAAGCTATCCATAATTTATCCCCATCTCCAACCATCCCCATAATTGATATCGATGGAAGCCCATCTTTTTCAGTTAATATCTTGGGATTTTCAAATAATTTTACACCTCTAACAGAACCTCCAGGCAATTCTACTAATCCTATTTCTCTCATCGCTATATAACTGGTATGTTCATTTATTGCTATTCCTGTTATTGCTCCGCTTAATGGCATGGAGAAATCTACCACAGGGAGGCAGAGTTTTTTCCACTCCTTTATATCTCTATCAAAATCAACCTGCCACAATGAGATTAAATTTTTCTTCTCAAGGTCTACGCCTGCAAGTCCAATTATTGGTTTTTCATAGGATTCTGCAAAAGTAACCCAGAGCATATTGTTTTGGAGTAATGCTTTTGAATAGTCGTAAGATATATTTTTCTTTGGCCAATTTTCTTTATTTAGAAGCATATTGACAGGAAAAGAGAAATTGGATGGGGTTTTTTCTAATTCTAACTGGGGAAATGTTTTTCTCGTGTCTGCTATCCAATCTGTTATATTACTCCATCTTTCTAAAGCCTCTCGGTCTTCTTTGCAATTTTTCATAACCTCAGCTATCCCTTCCAAAAGTTTAATATAGCGTTTTGCTATTTCAGGGTCTTTACAATTAAGATATGGGCTGCCATGCCAAAATCCCCACCAATCAGATAAATTCTCGCAATCATTATTTTCTATGAGGGAATAATACAACTTCTCATAGATGCTTATTTCTTCTATAGGAGTAAAACCGGCAAATGATATGCATAATCTCATATCATTCCTAATATTAAATTTGGGGCTGTTCAAATGTTCATTTTCAAAAGGCTCATTGGGGCTTTTAAGTTCATTTAATAGAATATCTATAGCTTTCAAACAGTAATCCTTCGCCTCTTTACTTCCACTTCTTGCTATATCATTTGATAAAGTCATATAGCCATAAAATCTAACTAAAGGATCTTTAACTTCAGACAATTCTTTAAGATATTCCTCCCACATTTTGTTAAATTTTCCCATGTCTTTTATATGACTCATATTGTAAAAAAGCCCCGAGCCTATTGCATACTCGCAAAGCCGAAATCTTTCATCAAATGATTGAATTTTTCCTCCATCTTCTGGAGGCATAATTAGTTCCATTAAAATCTTCTTCATATTGTTTATTAACTCATCAGGAACATCGGAACTAATACAAGTTATATCTATAGATATACGATTACTACGCCAATCATTAGGATTTGCTTTAATAATTTCCCTCACAAGTTCTACCCAAATTCTACGGTTCTCTCGGTTTATGTCCCTAACCTCTTGTGTAGAGGTGGAAACAGAGTTTACTAAATATCTCTGATTCCGATTACTAGAAGTGTATCCTTTCCCAATTAGTTCTTGCCATTTAAACGCCTCATTTGCAAGTATTGCCCCACTCTCATATCCTGCTTTTATTTGTCGAATCAAGCGAGAAACTACGTAAGCCAATTCTAAATCCGAATAATAAGAAATACCTGTTGCTACACGTTTAGCATATGAGCCCCATTTCATTTCCCACTCGTCTGTAAAACGCGTATCCCATTCATTCTCAAAAAGTGCTCCAGTGTAAGAAACATTATCAGGTTGAAGAGCATAAGCCGTTTCAAGCGGTGCTATTGCATCTTTGTTTCTTCTATTTTTCCTAAGAAGTTCTCCTTGCCGAAAAAACTCTTCCGCTTCTTTCTCTGGTTCCCATACAGTTATAGATGGCGCATTGAGTAATCCTTTAATAATGTTGAGTACTACTTTGTCTACTGCTGTTAGTGGTTTATCAGGATTAACCAACTCTGTAAAAACAGCTCTTTCTTTACCTGCGAAATCCTTTATCTGAAGTTGCAACTTTACTTCTTCTTTATCTCCTTGCAGTTTTATTCCTTCCTTGTCTTCTCTTTGTAGATATCCGTCAATTAATATTGCTGAACCCCAGAATGCCGTATCTTTTCCTTGTGTTAGAAGTTTCTCATCTAATAACATCTTCAAATCTTCTCTTTCAAGCATTATTATTCGTGGTTCTTTATTTAGACGCGCAGAAAGCATTGTTGGTAATGCTCTTGTAAGCCATTGGTAGCGTTCATCTAATTCAACTCGGTGAATACCAACAATACCTATCGGAATTGCTTTATCAGGGGGCAAGATTAGTTTAGGAGCTATTGCAGATACATTTTCTGTAATCCTCTCTGCGGTTTCTTTTAGTTTTGTGCTGTCCCATTCTTCAAATGTATCCAGAAAACGCAGTCCATATGCTGTGTCGATAAGGCGAATACGGAGAATTGGAAGAGCTTTTTCTTGCGGCTTATCTTTGATTTCTTTTTGTTCTTCTTCTATGGATATCAATAGAAAACCGTCTGCTCGAAGTAGTTGTCCTAATTTAATAAGGTTATCTCTGTCAACAAGTCCTGAAGCAGTTAATTTTTGTTCTTTTAATATGCTATCTATCTTTGCCCGTTCAACTAAATTAATCCCTTTCTGAAATAGCCCTGCCTCAACAAGCGCGCATAAATCAGATAGTTCAGATATTGTCCCCAATACCGCAATTGTTGGTTGGGATTTTGTTTCAGATACCCCTTGTGCATTTGCTCCTACCAGTAAGATGAAGAGCAAAAGCACAAGAGAGCTGATATGTAAGAATTTATTTGTCATTATTAGTTCTTACATTTAATTATTTTTGTTATTCCACCTCTCTACAATTTTTGGAATCATGCGATAAGCGATATTAGCGGTAGCTTCTTGGATTGCCGTTTTAGCAGTAATTTGTTCGGATAAATCCACCGCAGTATTAGTTTCCCTGTCAATAGCTAAAAGTTGAGGAGTCTGTAAGATTTCATGGGTTTCCTTATCGCGAACTTGAATAGCTTTAATTTCAACTCGTGCTTTACAGGAAATCAAATTGCCTGTCCGAGCTCCAAATTCGCTAAATGCCTCACCAACAATAATTACATTTGCATCAATATTTACAGGCATATTAAGATTTGCATCTTTAAGATATTCTTTTGCCCAACCACTTAAATCAAGTCCTTTTTTACTTGCTACTATAAAATCGCATTCATTCAAAATATAAGTAAACTCTTGTTCTGCCGCGGGATCAATAGCTCCGCCAGTAACATGTCTTTCAGAGATAGCTACTAATACTTTAGGTTTATCTTTGTTATTTATTTTATCCTTAAGCTCTTGTATCTTATCTTCCTCTTTCTTGGGTTCTTTAGCTATCATAGTAGAACCTTTTTCAAGAATTACCAAAGCTACTTTCTGGGACAATCTCTTTGCTATAGCAGTCAGGTCTTCAGATAAGTTCCCTTTGTCCAATACTACCTGGACCTTGCTTGTTTCTGTCCCTACAATTTTGGCAATTATTACCAACTCTCTTTCTAACGTAAATGCACGGCCGGTAACTAAAATTTGAGCCCCTGTCATCTGTCCAATCTTTGATGCTTGCTCTGCATCTAATATACCTGTTCTGCCTAACCCCATTTCCTCAAGGATATTACCTAATTTATCTCTTTCTACCAAGCTGATGTTGGGATCAATAGAAAGTTCCACGGCTAACAAATCAGCTATTTTTGCACCCAAAATACCAATACTTTTATCTTGGGCTGTAAGTTCTTTTACCTCTTTTGTATCAAAGTTAAGAATCGCCACAGTTAATTGCTCTGCATAAGTGAATCCTGCAAGAGAAACAAAGCAAACGAATAGTAGCGCTAACATCACTGCATTTTTACCTATCCTATTTTTCATACGCCTACCCTCCTTTTTACCCGAATAAATCGAGTGATTATTCAATATTTGCTTCCCCATTTTCATTGACTACATCCTTTTCTATTTTTATTCCAAAATTTGTAATTAGTTGAGACATTGTTCTTATACTTACAGGGTCAACTTCATTAAATAGAGATTGGCAAATAACTACATCTGCATTTCCAAATTGAAGTTTAAACATCTTTCCTCTTTTCATTAACAAGTTGCTTTCGTCCTCACTAATCCCCCACAATAAGGGACTACTATTATCTAAAGCAATAATCTCTTCATGACGATAATATATCCTCTGTTGTCCCAACGGAGCAATTTTCATGCGTTTAATGTCTTCTTTAATTCCAAGAAGAACAACAGCATCCGGGAAAGTTGCAAATATAAGAATTAACCCGCCATTCTTAGTAATCTCTTTTATATGTGAAGAGGCTTGTGTTTGAAGTTTTTTAATAAATTCCTCTGAATCCTCATCAATACACGCTATTACGAAATTTGAATCTCCAGTAGTATCTTTTGCAACACTTAGAGAATTTAGAATTTCCATAATCCCTGTTTCCGGATTGCCATAAATGACTGCCGATTGCAGAGGTTCTTGTTTAATGAGAGCATATCTAATGAGGTTTGCAAAGAGAGTTTGAGCTATTGGCTCTGACTGGAATTTATCAATTACCTGTAATTGACAGAATATGAATTTACCTTCTCCTAAAATAACTTCCGACAAAGCAGAAGTTGAGAACTCTGCTTCTGCCAAAATCCTAAAATTCCCTTTAATAGGTTTTATTAGAGGGAAATTAGTTACCACCTCATCTTCTCGCCAATTACTCAAATCATTTTCATTAAGCTCTGTAAAAACGGGGTGATCCGGTGAAAGAATTTCTATCTTTTTTATCTCTAATGGTTGGGTTGAAATGTTTGTTAGAGAAATAAGAAACTGGTCTTCTATGTCCCATTCCTTCTGAAAAGATATAACTGAAATCCCTTCTGTTGTTTTATCTTTAAGAATAGGGAGAATATTTATTAGCTGTCTTGCATTTTCTTCCGGACCGATAATAATTAAATCCCCTTCAAAAGTTTGGGTGCTTAACTGATTGGTTAATGAAGTAAAAGGAATTTCATATTCATTAAATATTTGTTTTATTTTCCCTGGAGAATCAAAAACCCCTATTTCTTTATTCTTGAGAATGTTTTTGATTGTATCTGATATATTTTCCGGAAAAACGGAATAATCCCATTGTTTTTCTACTTCTAATTTTTCATCACAGATTATCTGCACCTTCAAAACAAAAGGAGAACGATGTTTTACTTCCGGCATTTCCAGAGTAATTTGAACAGCTTTACCTTCAAGTTCTCCTAACTCTATTTTTTCTTCACCTTCCTGAATTACAGCTGAAAAAACAGAAGTTTTCCATTTAACAATTATATTATTAGCCTCTAATGTATCGTTACAAATAAATAGAGTGCATTCAATTTGCTCTTTTGAAAAAAAGTTGCGGTCGGATTCCTTCACAGACAATGAAATAGAGGCCTCAACTTTTACGACAGCAAAAAGCAATATAACTATGAAAATCAGTCGTTTCATATCCCCATATCCTCAGTTTTAACAATATCAATACCTTTAGAAACAACGTTGAGATAAATAGAATATTCTGCGTCTGCTTTTCTTAATCTGCCTACTTCTACATTGTCCCCTTCATTTGCAGTAAGCTCGGTTTCTAAGCTGGTATTATCGAGAGATACCCTGATGCGAACATCAATTTTTCCGTCTGTTCTTAATAAAGGTAAACAATGATATCTATAAGTTGTATAGTCTGTTTCTGATACTCCCCATAACTTAGCATTAACTTCATTACCATTTAACACCATCATGCTTGCAGAAGAAACAAGCTCCGGGGTCTCAGCAGTTCTCATAATATTAAATTTCAGAAATATCGGTTGTGATTCTTCTGTAATTGCTTTCGATGCCAATGTGTTTTTACTAAGCCCCAACTCAATTTGCCCATCACTTGCAACTACCCACTGAATCGTTTTGGGGAACATATCACTTATTTCTTGAAAGAGCTTGGTATTCTTCATAGTATCTTCATGAATCGCTTGCCTTGATACTACAGGCATAATAAATTCTGTCGTAGTTTTAGGATGTATTGTCTCCGCTTGTTTTTCTAATAGAGCAATCTGCAACAATTTCGTCTGTTGATTATTTCTGTAAAGAAGAGCACCTAAGAGAATCAGAAATGCTAGTAAAACTCCATTAAAAACAAATGAAAATTTAGGTGTAAAGAGATGAAACGGACTTCTATTTTCAGATAGTTTCGGAGTTGAATCTTTACCTAACTTACTTTTAAATTTTGGCAAATAGTTGTCCCAGTATTCTTCGGAAGGTTCCTCATTAGCAATAAGTTTTACTATATTGTCTGTTTCGACTAAAGCTCTAAAACAATCTGTACATTCTTTGCACTCATCAAGATGTCCTTTGATTTCGTTGTTATAATCCGAATTTAATGAATCAGCCAGATAATCCGATAATATCTTTTTAACTTCTTCACAATTCATTTCTGTTCACCTCCCTATATATCTCTAACTTTTCCTTAAGTTTATTTCTTGCTTGAAATAAACGCCAGGATACTGTCTTCTCAGGACAATCTAAAATTTCTGCTATTTTTTTATGAGTTAACCCCTCAAGTATAGATAATTCCACTACTGCTCTTTGCTCTAATGGCAAAGACCCTATAGCTTTCTTTATTTCTTTATGTAATTCACGTTCTTCTATCGGATTATTGATGTAATAGCTATTTTTTATAGATATATTTTCATCTAATTCAAATACTTGTTTTGTTCTGTTTTTCCTAATATAGTCAATTGTCATATTAGTAATTATTCTGTATATCCATGTAGAAAAAGCAGATTTTTCTTTGAAGTTACCTATAGATTCATATGCTTTGACAAAAGCCTCTTGTGAAAGGTCGTCGGCTTCAAAGTGATTATTAGTCATTCTATAAGCGACGAAATAAACTTGTCTTTTATATTTTTTCACTAATTCGCAAAATGCATCTTTATCGCCTTCTTTCGCTTTCTGAACCAGTATTATATCTTGCTCTTTTTCCACTAATCACTCCTTGAAGTAATTTAGCATTTTCACTTGGTTAGACGTATTGCCTGTTAAATCCTTTGAATTATCTTCTAAAATAATCAAATTTACAAACGCTATTTTAAATACAGAAATGCTGCTAAGGAAAAGAGGGAACACTTATGGGGCGAGGATATTACACATTGGGAAACGATTGAGCTATTTCCCGATATTCTTCGCCGCTTCCACTGTATTTTTTAGAAGCATTGCAGTTGTTACAGGACCAACTCCACCGGGAACAGGAGTTATAAAAGATGCTTTTTTTACTGCTTCATCAAAAACGACATCACCGACTATTTTGTCATCGACTTTGTTTATTCCCACATCAATAACGATAGCCCCTTCTTTGAGCATATCGCCTGTTATTAGACCTACTTTACCGACCGCAACGATAAGAATATCCGCTCTTTTTATATGAAAAGCCAAATCCTTAGTGGCAATATGGCATATTGTAGGTGTTGGAGATTCTAATCGGGATTGAAGCAAAAGAAGAGTTAAAGGTTTGCCGATAATCTCCGAATGTCCTACTATTACAACTTCTTTACCTTTTAGGCAAACATTTGTACTTTTTAAGAGCTCCATAACCGCAAGCGCAGTACAGGGAGCAATAACCGCTTCGCCATAGACAAGTTTTCCAATATTGAAAGGATGTATCCCCTCAACATCTTTGGAAGGACAAATCTTCATCTGAACTTCCCGCGCATTTATATGGGAAGGCACAGGCATCAGTAATATAATCCCTGTTACTTTGGGATTTTCATTCAGTTGTTGTATGAAACCTATCAATTGGTCTTGTGAAGTAGATTCAGGAAGTTCATTGAGTTTGTAGGAAATACTCAATTCCTTGCACGCTTTGTCCTGATTTCCTGCATATATCTTAGCCCCTTGATTCTCACCCACAATAACCGCTTCAAGCCGGGGAATTATTCCTTTGGCTTTTATATCCTTCAGCTCAGGTATTAGTTCCTCTTTAATTTTTGTGGCTATATCCTTGCCGTCTATAAGTTTCGCTTCCATAATATTCTCCATTTAATATTTCAAAAATAAGTGTTATTATAGCATTGTAGAAACATAATGATAAAGGATAACGGTGACGAATTGCATTGCGTAAATTGTAAATGGTAATCGGTAATTAGTAATTTCAAAATTACGCTTTACGATTTACGGATTACCAGTTACGAAAAAGCGGGTATCGCCTGCCTCACATTGCTCGTCAAAGCAGGTAGCCCTAACCGTATAATAGTTAAATATATGTTTAAATTTAAAAATATAGAAGGTGGGGTTACAGCACCCTTGGGGTTTAAAGCCTCGGGTGTAGCCTGCGGAATTAAACACAAGGGCGGAAAAGATTTAGCCCTTATATATTCCGAAGGCCCTGCTTTAACCGCCGGGATGTTTACGACAAATAAATTTAAAGGCGCGGCTGTTATTGTTGATTTGAAATATCTAAAAAATGGAGATAATTTCAGAGCTGTTATAGTAAATAGCGGTAATGCGAATGCTTCTACCGGAGAACAAGGGATTAAAGACGCCGAGGAGATGGCTACTTTAACTGCTGAAAATTTGGGAGTGAAAAAAGAAGAAGTTTTGGTGTCATCAACCGGCATTATAGGTAAGAAAATGCCGATGGATAAAGTTAAGAAGGGAATAATTGAAGCTGTGGAAAAATTAAATTACAACGGCGGAGTTCTTGCCGCTTCCGCGATAATGACAACAGATACGAAGCCAAAAGAGTTGTCTATTGATACGGGAATAAAGGGAAGAGGCAACAAGACGATTAAAATCGGCGGTATTGCAAAAGGCGTGGGAATGATTTGTCCCAACGTTGCGACTATGCTTGTATTTTTGACGACTGATGCGTCCATATCCAAAGACGCGCTCAAAGAATCGTTGCATATTGCAGTTAATAAATCTTTTAACAGATTAACGGTTGACGGGTGTATGTCTCCCGATGATACCGTGCTCATAATGGCTAACGGTTTGGCAAGAAACGAGAGAATAAAACCTAAAAGTGAAAATTTTCCCGCGTTTACACAAGCGCTTACATTTTTATGCGAAGAACTTGCGAAGAAAATGGCTTCCGACGGAGAAGGAGCTACCAAACTTATAGAAGTAAAAGTTAAAGGCGCCTGGAATGACAAGGATGCGCATAGAGCCGCGAAAGCAGTTGCAAATTCTGCATTGGTTAAGACAGCTATGTATGGCGCCGACCCGAATTGGGGAAGAATAATTTCTGCTGTGGGTTCGGTTAAGGTGAAGTTTAACCCCGATAAAATATCATTGAAATTACAGGGGACATCTTTGATAGAGAAAGGGAAATTTGTTGATTATAATGAAAAGGAACTTTCCGTCTCTTTGAAAAAAGAGAATGCAATAATTATTGAAGTTGATTTGCACCACGGCGATAAAGAAACCACGGTATGGACTTGCGACCTTACGGAAGAATATGTGAAAATAAATGCTCATTATACGACATGATAAATATATTTAAGTTCACAAAATTAAGAAAGGGATTATTCACATCTTTTTTAATATTGTTTTTGGGAATTCCTCTTATATTATTAATTTCTAATACTTCTCAAGAATTCCCTGGATCTTTGGGATTTGTTATTTTGTTCTTTTACATACCAGCTTGTTTGGCAAATTCCTTAGGTTTTGGTAGCTATTTTTCGAGAGGAGGAATAGGCGTTGCACCTAATGGTATTTCAGGATTATTGATAACTATAATCTTCTATTTGGTTTTAGCGTTTTTGTTATCTTGGGTTGGGAATCTTAAAAAAGATGGTAAATTAAATGGGAAAGAATAACCATGAAAAATGCGATTGATAGAGCGAAAATACTTGTAGAGGCATTGCCGTATATAAGACAATTTCACGGTAAAGTTATCGTTATAAAATGTGGCGGTGAGCTCATAGCAAATGAAGAGGTTAAAGAAAATATCGCCCAAGATATGGCTTTGATGAGATTTGTCGGCATAAAGCCGGTATTAATTCACGGAGGAGGGCCGCAGGTAACTAACTTATTGGAAAGACTGGGTAAAAAAGCGGAATTTTCAGAAGGAATGAGAAAAACCGACAAGGAAACAGTAGAAGTCGTTGAGATGGTATTGGGAAAGATAAATAAAGACCTTGTTAGTTTGATTAATCAGGCAGGAACTCACGCAGTAGGTCTTTCAGGAAAAGACGGTAAATTAATTAAAGCAAAAAAGCTCAATTCCTCAAAGGGGGAAGACTTGGGCTGGGTGGGAGAAGTGGAAGAAATAAATCTTTCGATTATAAAGGCGTTGGATAACGAAAATAATTTGCCTAACGGAGAAGGTTTTATTCCGGTAATCGCTCCATTAGGCGTAACAGAGAACGGAATGACGCTTAATATTAACGCCGATATCGTAGCCGCAGAAATTGCCATCGCTTTGAAAGCAGAGAAAATGATAATTCTCACGAACCAACCCGGAATATTGAAAGATATTAAAGATGAAAGAACGCTTATTTCTACTATACCGGTATCTGAGATTGATTTACTTATTAAAAAGGGGATTATTCAAGGCGGCATGATGCCAAAAGTAAACGCTTGCAAGAAAGCGACTTTGGGCGGAGTAAAGAAAACACATATAATAGACGGAAGAATTTCGCATAGCATTCTTCTGGAAGTATTTACCGATAAAGGAGTAGGAACGGAGATAACAAAATGAAAGAACCCGTAAATGGTAAATGGTAAATGGTAATTGGTAAATAGTAATTTAAAATTACGCTTTACTCTTTACGATTTACCAGTTACGAACATAGCGAGGCGTATTAAAAATGAATACACAAGAGATGATCAAATTAGACCAAAAATATATTATCCCAACATACGCAGGGAAAACTATTGCGTTTTCTCACGGAAAAGGATGTAAGATTTGGGATGTGGAAGGCAAAGAATATATAGACTTTCTTTCCGGCATTGCGGTTAGTGGGTTGGGACATTCTCATCCCAAATTGGTTGAAGCAATTAAAGAACAAGCTGAGAAACTAATTCACACATCCAATTTATACCTTATCCCAAATCAGATTGAATTGGCGTCTATTCTCGTTGAGAACTCTTTCCCAGGAAAATGTTTTTTCTGTAACTCAGGAGCAGAAGCAAACGAAGCGGCTATCAAGTTTGCAAGAAAATACGGACAGGGCAGGTACGAAATCATCACAATGAGCGGTTCTTTTCACGGCAGAACTTACGGAGCGCTTACTGCAACAGGGCAGGATAAATTCCATAAAGGGTTTGAGCCGTTACTGCCGGGTTTTAAATATGCAGAGTTTAATAATATAGAATCCGTCAAAAATCTTATTACTGACAAAACTTGCGCAATACTTATTGAACCGGTACAGGGAGAAAGCGGCATAAATCCCGCAAAAAAAGAATTCCTTAAACAAGTAAGATTACTCTGCGATGAGAACGATATACTCCTCATTCTGGATGAGGTCCAGTGCGGAATGGGAAGAACGGGCAAACTCTTTGCTTACGAATATTACGGGATAACACCTGACATGGTTACGCTTGCTAAATCGTTGGGAGGAGGAGTCCCTATAGGAGCCGTAATCGCAAACGAAAAAGTTTCTTCCTGTATTAGTCCCGGCAATCATGCGGCGACTTTTGGAGGAAATCCTCTTGCGACAAAAGCCGCAGTTGTAACATTAAAAACAATGTTGGGAGATAATCTGATTGATAACGCTGGCAAGATGGGAGATTATTTTAAGGACAAATTAAACAGTTTAAAAAGTAAATATCCGTTCATAAAAGAAGTAAGAGGTAAAGGGCTAATGTTGGGGATGGAAATTGCCCCTGTTGCTAACGGAGCAAGAGGTATATTATTAAAATGCATGGAGAAGGGTTTGCTCATAGGAACAGCAGGCGAAAATGTATTAAGATTTGTTCCTCCTCTTATCGTGCAGAAAAAAGAAATCGATGAAGGGATAAAGATTCTTGAAGAAGTATTGACTAACCTAAAATAAAACCATGAATAAAAATTTGCTTTCTATTAAAGATATAAATAAACAAGACATTAATCTTCTTTTTCAAATGGCTTCGGAATTAAAAATCAGAAGAAAAAGAGGGGAAAAGATTATCCATTTATTGGATGGAAAAAGCCTGGGGCTTTTATTTGAGAAACTATCCACAAGAACGAGAATATCTTTTGAAATAGCCATAAGAGAACTCGGCGGGAATTCATTGTTTTTACAATCCGAACAACTCCAGTTAAAAAGAGGCGAAACCCTATCCGATGCGGCAAAGATTTTCTCGCTTTATCTTGATGCTCTAGCTGTAAGAACATATAACCACGACAATCTTACTAAATTGGCTGAGAGTTCTTCAATTCCCGTGATAAATGCTTTATCTGATTTTTCCCATCCGTGTCAGATTTTATCAGATATGTTTACTATAAAAGAAAAAGTCGGTAAATTGGAAGATGTAAAATTGACTTATATAGGAGCCGGGAATAATGTTTGTAATTCATTGATATACGGCTCGGCAAAAACAGGTATTAACTTGACCATTTCTTCTCCCAAAGGATATGAGCCAAGCTCAGGAATTTTGGAAGACGCGCAAAAAATAAATCCGAAATGCAAAATCAAACTATTAAGTAATCCTATAGAGGCGGTCAAAAACGCGGATGTAATTTATACGGATGTGTGGGTTTCCATGGGCGAAGAGGAACAGAAAAAAGCAAGATTAAACGCTTTCAGAGATTTCCAGATAAACGAAAAACTTGTCAAGGCAGCCAAAAAGCACGTTCTTGTTATGCATTGTTTGCCCGCTCATAGAGGTGAAGAGATAACTTCAGAAGTGCTGGATGGCACACACTCTATTGTATGGGAACAGGCAGAAAACAAATTACACGCGCAAAAAGCGTTGTTGGTTTTGCTTTTGGGAAAATAATGGCACAAAAGTTTAAGATTTTATTTATAACCTTCTTTCTTTTATTTTTACTGCAACAAGCCAGCGTCTGTGCACTTACGGCGGAAAACGTAGAATTGCTGACTTCCGAACAATATTGTAAAACAATTAATTCGCTATTTAATTCTGCAACCAAATCTATCTTTGTTGCGATGTATTCTTTTAAATATTATTCCCAATATCCAAAATCCCCGTCCAATATCTTTGTAAATGCTTTGATAGAAGCAAAGAAAAGGGGGGTAGATGTAACCGTTTTGCTTGATATTTCCCGAGATGAGGAGAGCACAAAGGAAAATCAGAAGACCGGCAAAATCCTTTCGAAAAAAGGAGTAAAAGTTTATTACAATAGCGTTGAAACGCTGACTCATACAAAAACAATAGTGATAGATTCATAGATTCAAGGTATACAATAATAGGAAGTCATAATTGGACATATTCCGGATTATCAAAAAATAATGAACTTTCAGTACTTATAAATTCGAATGAATTGGCAAAAGAGACTGAGAGATATATAATAGGGCTTATTAATACTAAATAATAAAAAGGAAATATATAGATATGCGTAGAAATATGGTAGAAATACGTGGTGGACAGACAACATATTTCGATTTATTTCCATATATTTCTATGTATATATCTATTGTGTTTCTATGTTAATTTTTAATGGAGGAGTAAATGAAAATAGTACTTGCTTATTCTGGTGGGTTAGATACTTCCGTTGCCTTAAAATGGCTTAAAGATAAATATAAAGCAAAAGTCATAACATATACCGCTACTATTGGAGATGAAATTAATAAGAGTGAAATAGAAAAAAAAGCGAAAAGCACGGGAGCATTTAAGGTATATGTTGAAGATTTAAAAAAAGAATTCGCAAATGAATTTATAGCACCCACACTAAAAGCAGGCGCTTTATATGAAGGGAAATATCCCCTTGCCACGGCGCTTTCAAGACCTTTAATCGCGAGTGGATTGGTAGAAATAGCTAGAAAAGAAAAGGCGGATGCCGTAGCTCACGGTTGCACCGGAAAAGGCAACGACCAGGTAAGATTTGAGTTGACAATCTTTTCTTTTGCCCCAAATTTAAAAATCATAGCTCCCCTAAGAGAATGGGAACTTAAATCAAGGGAAGAAGAAATAGAATATGCGAAAAAACATCATATCCCCGTTTCAACCACGAAAAAAAGTCCCTACAGCATAGATAAAAACATCTGGGGCACTTCTATAGAATGCGGTGTTCTAGAAGACCCCGATCAAGAACCACCGGAAGATGCATGGGATAAAACAAATCCGATAGATAAGACCCCCGACAAGCCTCAATATATAAAAATATACTTTGAAAACGGTATCCCTAAGAAGCTCGACGGCAATAAATATGAATTATCTGCGCTTATCGTAGAACTTAATAGTATAGGTGCAAAACACGGCATAGGAAGAATTGATATGGTAGAAGACAGACTCGTTGGGATAAAAAGCAGAGAACTATATGAAGCACCTGCTGCAGTTATGCTCCATAAAGCTTTAGGAGAAATAGAAAACCTAACTCTTGACAGAGAAACTACACATTTTAAGGAAGTTATTTCCAGCAAATATGCCCAGTTGGTCTATTATGGCCTGTGGTATTCCGATTTAAAAGAAGCGCTTGACTCATTTTTAGAAAAAATACACGAGAATACAACCGGCGAAGTTACATTAAAATTACACAAAGCCAACTGTATTGTAGTAGGAAGAAATTCACCAAATTCGCTTTATAATACGAAAATGGCGACATATTCTCCGGAAGATATTTTTAATCACCAATCCGCTAAAGGATTCATAGAACTTTTCGGGCTTCCGCAAAAGATACAAGCTCTTAAAATATTAGAAAAGCAGAAAAAAAAGAAATAAAAGTTATATTCCGCTTTTAAATCCTCAGAAAAGATAAAAACTAATGACTAAAAAAGATTATTATGAAGTTTTGGACGTAAGTCGTGACGCTTCAGGAGCCGAGATAAAAAAAACTTATAGAAAAGCAGCTCTTCAATATCATCCTGACAGAAATCCTAACAACAAGGAAGCAGAAGATAAATTCAAGGAAATATCGGAAGCATACGCTGTTTTGTCAGACCCGGGAAAAAGACAAACGTATGACCAATTCGGACATGTCGGACTCAAAGGAGCAGGATTTGGAGGATTTAGCGATTTTTCTGACATTTTTTCTTCGGATGTCTTTACGGATTTTCAGGATATATTCGGTTCATTTTTTGGAGGAACCTCTCGTTCCAGAACTCGCAGAAGTGCAGACTTGCGATATGATTTAAAAATTTCTCTAAAAGAAGCATACACGGGAATAATCAAAGAAATTACAATATCCAAAAACGACACCTGTCCTCACTGTAAAGGCGAAGGTCACGAGCCGGGAACAAGCGTTAAAACTTGCCCCGAATGCAACGGAAAGGGCGAAACCACTTTTCAACAGGGATTTATAGGTATAATTATAAGACGCACATGTCCAAAATGCGCAGGAGCCGGCACAGTAATAACAACGCTCTGCAATAGCTGTCGCGGAAGAGGAAAAGTTAAAAAATCCCAAAAAATTACTGCTAATATTCCAAAAGGCGTAGATACCGGCGCTCGTCTCAAAATAAAAGGCGAAGGAGAAGGAGCGGTAAAAGGTAGTTCTTCCGGAGACCTTTATATTTTTGTTCATGTTGATGAAGACCCCTTCTTTCAAAGAAAAGATGATGATATAATCACAGATATTCCGATTTCTATAACAATAGCTTGTTTGGGTGGAGAAATAGAAATCCCAACTTTGGATGGGAAAACCAAAATACAAATTCCTCACGGAGTGCAAAACAGCAAAGTGTTTCGCTTGAGAGGAAAAGGCATGCCGAATCTTCATGGTCGCAGGAGCGGAGATCAGTATGTTAGATTACTCATAGAAACTCCGGTCAATTTGAGCAAAGAGCAGAAAAAGCTTATGCAGGAATTTTCTAAGCTCGAAACTGACAAGAATATTCCACATAGAAAAAGGTTTTTGGATAAATTTTTTGAAAACTTTACTTAGTTTGAAAAATTAGAAAGCAAATGCTGCTTTGAGTATTTAAAAAAAGGAGGGCTAAAATGCCTTGCGGTAGAAAGAGAAAAAGAAAAAAGATGTCTACTCATAAGTTAAAGAAAAGAAGAAAAAGAGATAGACATAAGACAAATAAATAAAGTTTACCCCCGCACCAAGATTTTTGGAGAAATTTCTGTGAAATTTTATAGAAATTCCCGCGAATTTTTAGAGAAATTTCTGTGAAATTTTGGTGCGGGAAGCATAAGGATAAAAGATGAAGTCAATTAGATATGTATTGATATTTCTTGCATTTCTCATTCTCATGTTTTCCATCGGGGATATCCCCCGCGGAAATTCGATTGCAAAAGAAGAAGAAATTTATCCGCATTTGGAACTTTTAGCCAAAGTCATAGCAACTATCCAGCAAAAACACGTCAAAGAGGTTGGGATAAAAGAACTAATAGATAGTTCTTTGGAAGGGATGGTAAGTTCTCTAGATCCTTATTCCCAGTTTATGACGCCTGAAATAAAAAAAGAGTTTGAAGTCGAAACAAAAGGGGAATTAGAAGGCGTGGGGATGGTAATAACTCTTCAGGACAATATAATTACCGTAATTTCTCCAATTGAAGATACTCCGGCTTTTCGCGCAGGTATAGAATCCGGAGATAAAATTGTTGATATCGATGGCGAGCCGACCAAGGGATTATCCACATGGAAAGCAGCGCAACAATTAAGAGGCAAACCGGGGACAAAAGTAACAATCAAAGTTTGGCGAGAAGGAGAAGAAGACCTGCTTACATTTGAGCTTGAAAGAGAAGTCATTCATATAAAAAGTGTCAAAGATGCAAATATAATAAAGGACAAAATTGGCTATGTTCGCATTACTGCTTTCAGAGAAGATACTGTTAACCTGCTCAAAGAATCGATAGCAGAGCTATTAAAAAATGGAGCAAATTCTCTTATATTAGATTTAAGAAATAACCCCGGCGGATTGCTTGATGCATCAATTCAAGTATCCGACCTTTTTCTGCCAAAAGGAGAATTAATTGTTTATACACAAGGAAGAGACAGCAAAGATGAAAGAAAATATTATTCTCGCTTCGAACCGCTTTTTCCTATAAATAAAAGTATTGTTATATTAGTAAACGAAGGAAGCGCCAGCGCTTCTGAGATAGTGGCAGGAGCGCTGAAAGATGACAATAGAGCCGTAATCATAGGAACAAAAACTTTTGGAAAAGGTTCCGTTCAATCCATAATCGAGCTTGATAAAGATTATGCCTTGAGACTCACCACCGCACATTATTATATCCCCCGAGGCGAATGTATAGAAGGTAAAGGAATAGCACCCGATATAGAAGTAGCAATCTCAAAAGAAGAAAGGAAACTGATTCGGGAATCCCTTGCGGAATATAAAAAAGAAGATATCCCAAATTATATACCCAGAGGCAAACCCATAGAAAGCAAAGGAATCCAACCCGATATAGAAGTGGAAATCTCAAAAGAGGAAAGGAAATTGATTCGGGAATCGCTTGCGGAATATAAAAAAGAAGACGTTCAAAAAGACCCACAGTTGCAGAAAGCGGTTGATTATCTGGAAGGAAAAACAGAAGACAGAGAACAGCGGACAGAGGACAGAAGATAGATAACAGTTAAGAAGAGACAGAAAGAATCTGAATTCTGTTTTCTGATATCTGACTTCTGATACCTGACATCTGTCTTCTGATTTTTAAAATGGGTAACAAAAAAGTTTTAATATTCGGGCTTTTAGCGTTGTTAATCCTAGGAGCAAGCATCTGGGGGATACTAAATCATAAAAAAACATATCCAACCAAAGAAGCATCATTATCCTCTTTAGTAGAAGACTCTCTGAATAAATCTTTTATCACTTTAGGCATAACAGAAGAAAATATAGTCAAGAAATATTGGGAAGAAAAATCCTTAAACGGGAAAGAAAAATGGATGCAAGTCCACGAAGAATTTGTAGTCAAACAATCTATATCGTTAAATGAAGCTCTGAAGATTATAGAAAAAAACATAAAACACTCAGGCGGAGAGATACTATCCTATAATTTTCTTAAAGACGGTAAACAACTGCAAATATCATTAGGCAAAGGGGATATTACCACACATTCTCTGGTTATAAGTAAAGACAATATTCCCAAAATCTCTATAATAATCGACGATATGGGATATGGAAGAGAAATAGAAAAAGAAATATTAAAACTTTCTTATCCATTAACAATTTCAATTCTTCCTCATCAGAACGCTTCGCAAAAAATTGCCGAATTAGCTCACGAATTGGGATTTGAAGTGCTGTTACACCAACCTCTCCAATCCATATATACTAATCGCAATACAATTCAGGGATTAATTACCGAAGGGATGAATAAAGAAGAAATTAAATCTACTTTTATGCAAAACTTAAAGACAGTTCCTTACGCCGTAGGAGTCAATAATCATGAAGGTTCCAAAGGTATGGGGCAAGAGGAAATAATATCTGAATTGTTAGATATTATAAAAAAAGAAGAAATGTTTTTTGTTAATAGTGTTACAACATCCAATCCCAGCGCAAAAAAAATAGCACTCGCAAAAGAATTGAAATATCTTCAAAGAGATATATTTCTCGACAATGAAAAAGACGAAGAATATATAGCCCAACAAATTGATGAATTGATTTCTCAAGCATTATCAAACGGACAAGCCGTAGGGATAGCGCATCCCGGACGCGCAACATTAAACGCCCTTAAAAAAGCGCTCCCTAAAATAGAAGCCGAAGGAATTAAAATAGTTCCTGTTTCGGAACTGTTGGAACAATAAAAACGTTAAATAAAATAACGGTTTGCGGTTAGCGGAACTTTAAAAATGAAGATGAAAAATTTGAGATTTACACTTAAAAACAAATGGCTCTCTTTCTTTTTGGATATTATTTTACGGCTAGTTCTTTTATCAGCTGTCGTAATACTTTTGATAATTATTATCCCAACTTGCACACCACGTCCAGTATTCAAAATGGTTAGAGCAGAAGCAGACATTGCTGCAATAGAAAATGCTATTGCTATGTATGAAAATGATACTGGGAAATATCCTGAAAATTCCCATTCTGATTGGGTATCTATAGATGTCTTGATTTGGAGGCTCACAGGTAAACAACCTAATGCTTCTATTCCCGATTCAGATATTACTGGTGATTCTAAATGGCATGGTCCATACATAAAAGACATAGAAAAAGACCCTTGTGGAGAATATTACTATTACACTAATAATAGATCTGATATTGACGGAACTAATAAACAAGTGGGCTTTTTAATAGGAGACAAGGTTCCTGAACTCCCCTATTACATTTACTCTAAAGGTAAAGATAAACTCACAGGTTTAGGACATAATGCTGACGATATAAATAGTTGGGATGAAAACAAACTGTGGAGAGATAGTTATTAATATGCTTTTGTTCTTTACCGAACACCGAACACCTAAAACCGACAACCTATAGTTAAAATATGTTAATACTTGGAATAGAAACGTCCTGCGACGAAACGTCCGCTTCAATTGTAAAAGACGGAAAAACAATTATATCTAATATAATAACTTCCCAAGACGAAATTCACGCTCCTTTTGGCGGTATCGTCCCCGAACTTGCATCGCGTGAACAATTAGAAAGCATAGGTTGGGTCGTAAGAGAAGCACTTGATAAAGCAAATATCCAGCTAAACAAAATAGACGCAATAGCAGTAACATACGGGCCCGGACTTGCAGGTTCATTGTTAATAGGCGTCGAATTTGCAAAGGCGCTCTCATATGCTTTATCCATTCCGCTTATCGGAGTAAATCATATCCAAGCCCATCTTTACGCAAATTTTCTGGAAGATTCTAAAATAAAGTTCCCGTATATCGGCTTGGTAATTTCCGGAGGGCACACTTCGCTTTTTTATGTTAAAGATTTTCTGACCTATTCTTTTCTTGGACAAACAAGAGACGACGCTTGCGGAGAAGCATTTGATAAGGGAGCACAAATCTTAAAATTAGGTTATCCCGGCGGGCCTGTTATAGACAGAATAAGCAAAAAAGGCAATCTTTCCGCAATAAAATTTCCTCGCGCTAAAATGAAAAATCCTTTCGATTTTAGTTTTTCGGGACTCAAAACCTCACTTTCAAGATATGTGGAAAAAAGAGGAAAAATCACAAAAAAAGAACTCCCCGATATAGCCGCAAGCTTTCAGGAAGCAATAGCTGATGCGCTCGTTAAAAAAACTATTCTTGCCGCGGAATACAAAAAAACAAATACAATAATCGTAGGCGGCGGTGTTGCCGCAAATTCAAGAATACGCTTTAAAATGCAACAGGAGGCAAATAAAAATAACTTAAAAGTCTATTTTCCGAATCAACTTAAATTATGTACGGACAACGCCGCAATGATTGCGGGTTTGGCTTATTGGATGTTTAAAAAAGGCAAAACCTCTTCTTTGACTCTGGACGCAAAACCAAATTTATCTCATTAGAAATTATGTTTAAATGAGAAATAAGTATAAATTCTAAAATGAAAAACATTGAAAGCTGGCTTTATCTTAATGCAATTCAAGGTCTTGGACCGGTAAAAGGCAAAGCTCTTCTTGACAGGTTTGGTTCGCCGGAAAACATATTTAAAGCAACAGACCAAGAGCTTGCATCTGTTGGGGGAATCGGAACAGACTTAATAGAAAAAATAAGGAATAAAGAGAAATGGTTAGACCTAAAACAGGAAATTTCCCTGATAGAAAAATTAGGTATTGAAATTATTACTTTTCAAGATTCGGATTATCCCCCTCTTCTTAAAAATATTTCTTCTTTCCCCCTACTCTTATATGTAAAGGGAAAATTTCAAGAGCAAGATTATAAAATGCCCATAGCCATTGTCGGAACAAGAAAAGCAACTTATTACGGTAATAGCATAACATCGGAATTAGCAGGCAATTTGACTCAAGCCGGCTTCACTATAGTTAGCGGAATGGCGCGGGGGATAGATACATCAGCACATCAGAGCGCTTTAAAGAAAAAGGGAAGAACTATTGCGGTTTTAGGAAGCGGATTAAATTTTATATATCCGAGAGAAAACAAAAAATTATCCGAAGAAATAGCACAAAGCGGGGTTTTGGTTTCCGAATTTCCAATGAATACTGCGCCCGATAGATTTAATTTCCCAAGAAGAAATAGAATAATATCGGGATTATCTTTAGGTGTAGTTGTCGTCGAAGCGGGCGAGAAAAGCGGGGCGATAATTACCGCGAATCTTGCATTAGAACAAGGTAGAGATGTATTTGCCATACCCGGGAAAATTGATTCTAAATACACTCAAGGAACACATAGACTCATTCAAGACGGAACTAAACTTGTTACTAGATGGACGGATATTACATCCGAACTTATGCCCCAAATAGATTGGCAGACACAAGAGAAAACAGAAGAAAAACCAAAAATAAAATTGGAAGAAAAAGAAAATAAAATCTATAACTTGCTCTCTTCTGAGCCAGCACAGATCGAAGAGATTATCAAAGAAACTAAAATGAGTTCCTCGGAAGCATTGTCTGTGCTATTATCACTGGAACTAAAAGGAATTGTAAAACAATTACCCGGAAAGTTTTTTGCTAAAATCTGAAAATTTCAATTTTTCCCCAACAATTCCTCACCTATTTTGTACACATCTCCTGCGCCTACGGTTAAAACAATATCATTAGGTTGAATTGTCTTTTTCAGATAAGCAACCACTTCTTTTTTGTTTTCAAAATGCAAGGCAGGCGTCCCTAGTTTTTCCAAATGCTCGCAAATAAGTCGCGAAGTGACTCCTGGTATTGGTTTTTCACTTGCGGCATAAATAGGTATAAGAATCGGGACATCGACCTTTTTTAAAGCTTTGGCAAATTCGCGAACAAAATACTGCGTTCTTGTATATCGGTGCGGCTGAAATATGGCTATTGTTCTCTTCGGTTTCAACTCTTCAACCATTTGGATTGCGGCTTTTATTTCGGTAGGATGATGAGCATAATCATCCACAATTAAGGCACCCTTGTATCTGCCTTTTATCTGGAATCTTCGACTTACACCTCTGAATCCGGGTAATATTTCTGCTATTTCTTTGAATTTAATTCCGTTTAATAGCCCGACTGCTATACAAGCAAGAGCGTTTTTTACATTATGAATCCCCAATAAAGACATTTTTATTTTGCCTAAATTTTTACCTTTGAAATTAACTTCAAAACACGTTTTACCGTTATCAGTATGGATATTGGACGCATAAATCAAATTAGTCGGACATATGCCATAAGTTATAATTTGTGCCTTAATATTTTTCTTATGCGACATTAAAATATTTTTTACGATTTCGTCATCTCCTCCTGCTATAAGCGAACCGCCGTTTTTTATATTATGAATGTATTTCAAAAAAGCATTTTTGAGATTCTCGAAATTTTTATAATAATCCAGATGTTCTTCTTCTATATTGGTAATTATTTCGAATAGAGGAGATAACATTAAAAATGAACCGTCAGATTCGTCGGCTTCGGCTATAAATAATTCGCTTTTACCGACATGCGCATTCGTGTCTAAATCTATCACATTGCCGCCTACAATAAACGTGGGCTCAAGTCCTGCGCGTAAAAATAGAAAAGATATTAGGGAAGATGTGGTTGTTTTGCCATGACTGCCGCAAATGGCAATCCCTGCGCTACTGTTCATCAGACTTGCCAATATCTGACCTCTGGGAAAAATCTCCAATCCTTTTTGTTTAGCGAGTACAAGTTCTTCGTTGCCACAAGAAACAGCGTTGGAATAAACTATTTCCTTCGCATCTTTAATATTATCCTTCTTATGTCCGATATAAACTTTTATTCCTAATTCCGTAAGTCTTTTTGTATATGAATTTTCCTGCAAATCTGCCCCTTGGACCTTATATCCTTTCTTGAAAAGAATATACGCAATTCCACTCATAGAACATCCACCTATACCAATGAAGTGAATTGGACCTCTTAATTTATAATTATTTACTGATAATTGATTAGCTGTCATTGGTATTTTTTGTATATTTCCTCGCATATTCTTTCTAAAGCATCGTTTCGCATTATTCCCTTCATTTTCTTACCCATCTGTTCAAGTTTATTGGAATCTTTTAATAATTCTTGTAAAATTTTGGGAATGCGACCGTTTTGGACGTCTGTTGTTTTTAAGAGATGTGCTCCCCCCTTTTTTTGAAAGTAGAAAGCGTTATATTCCTGATGGTTATCTTTAGCATAAGAGTAAGGCACTATCAAAGACGCAATCCCCCAGAAAGAAAGCTCGGAAAGGGAAAGTGCTCCGCCTCTTGCAATTGCCAAATCCGATATCAAATAGGCGCAATCCATCGGAAATAAAAAAGGTAAAACAATAGAATGTATTTTAGAATTAATATATTTGCCTTTAACTCTTTTGCAATCCGCGTCCCCTGCAATATGAATTACCTGCCAATTTTTAAAATTTGCGATTTGAGGCAATATATTCACAACCCAAGTATTCAAAGAAAAAGCGCCTTGAGAACCGCCAAAAATAAGCAGAGTTTTCTTATCCGTATCCAACCCGAATTTTTTATAACAGTTTTGTTTATCTAAATCCAATTCGCATTTTACAACGGGATTTCCCACCACCAAAGTTTTCGCAGGATGGAAAGAAGAGCCAGGGAAAGCAAGGAATATCTTGTGTGAAAATTTAGCTAAAAATTTATTAGCTTTACCGGGGATTATATTTTGTTCATGTAAGAATAAAGGAACCTTCAACAAATAAGCGGATATACAAGCAGGAAAGCTTCCGAAGCTTCCCATTCCTATTACAAGTTTTGGCCTTGCACGACAAAGAAAGATAAAAGATTTAACAATTGCTCTGACCATAGTCATATAATAAATAAAAATTGTTGTAATTATGTTTTTTTTGGCCTGAGAAATAGAAAGGTTAACAAATGGGAAATTTTCAGCTTTAAGTATGGTTTGAAATTTTGATTTTATAGGACCTAAAAATATGGACTCTATGCCATATTTTTCTCTTGCATGGCAGGCTATTCTCAAACCTGGGAAAAAATGCCCACCTGTGGAGCCAACCGCTATTATTATCTTATTGCTCAAAGATTCCTCTTCATAGTTGGATAGTAGAAATTAGCAAAAATTAAACAAATATTAATTATCTTTCCTTTCTACTTTATCACAACAGAATCTTTTCTAATTTGCTGTTTACCAATTGTTCAAGTAAATCGTGGAATTCACCATCCGCATCTATTTTTAAGAATTCCACTCCTATATCATAGATGCACTTTAAAGAGCTTTTTATAACTCTTTCTTTTCTCCATCTTATTTTTGCTAACATGTTAAATGGCACTTTCCTAGTGGGGCTAAAAACTTCCAAAAGCACAAGAGTATTGAGAGGATAATCCTTGCTTGTTGTAAAACAGATTCCTTCTACGGATATATTCTTGGATATACTGATATTGTTTTCTTTGAATTCTTTGAACGTTATAACAGATTGCTCTTTTCTATTAAGTCCCCCTTTTCCCCCTTTCTTCCTTATACGAATGAAAAAAGGATAATCAAACCTTAAATATTTTCTTTTTTCCGAGTCCGTTATTTTCTTATTTTTCATGCCAATCTCCCTTTCTTTATTTTATAAAGATATTTATTTATAGAAAATATTACTAATGAGACTTTCCAATGTTAAGAAGAATACCGACAGATGTCAAGTTAACCGCCAAAGAACTGCCTCCATACGATACAAAGGGAAGACATAAACCTTTTGTAGGAAGAATCCCCGTGCTTACTCCAATATTTATAAAAGCTTGTATGGAGATTAGCAGAATAATCCCCAACGCAAGCAAAACTGCAAAGTCATCTTTTGCTTCTCTTGCTTTTAAAACGATTCTAAAACCGAGAATAACAAAAACTACAAAGAGCAAAATTATAATCGTTGCGCCTATAAACCCCGATTCTTCCGCTATTATGGAGAAAATAAAATCATTATATGAAGAAGGCAGAAAAAACAATTTTTGCTTTGAAGCGCCAATCCCTTTACCAAAAATTCTACCTGATCCAATAGCAATAATAGATTGTATAAGTTGGAAACCTGCGCCTTGAGGGTCCTTGTAAGGATTTAAAATAGTCATAACCCTCTCCCTTCTGTATCCAACATTAAATACAAGATAATAAGCAATCGGCAAGGAAAGGGAAAAAAGTGATAACAGATAGATAAGACTGCCTCCTCCCACAAAGAAAAGAATAAAAGTAAGGACAGCAATGAGTACTGCTGTGCCGAAATCCGGTTGAAGTAAAAGAATACCCACAAAAACTATAAGAACCAAAAGAGGCGGGAATAATCCCTGCCAAAAACTTTTCACTTTTACTTTTTTTCTTGATAAGAACTCCGCTATGTATATTACAAAAAAGAGTTTCGCGATTTCAGCAGGTTGAAGAAGAAAACCACCAAAGCCTATCCATCTTTTAGCGCCTCCGGCTTGATGCCCCAAAGGGCTAATAGTCATCAATAATAGTAATATTGAAACAATTATCAATGGCTTGCTTGCAGCTTTCCATTTTTTATACGGCAAATTATAAGTAAAGATTAGTCCCATCCCACCAATAAATAGCCATAAAAGTTGCCTGTGAAAAAAATAATAACTGCTTCCAAATCTGTCCATTGCATATGCTGAAGAAGCAGAATAAACCATAATAAGCCCAATACAAGCAAGCAGAACAACCACCATAAGCAACATGAAATTTGTTTTATTCATATTCTTTTTTCAATCTTGAAAAAATTTTCTTAAACTGTTTGCCTCTATCTTTATAATCCTTAAACATATCAAAAGAAGCGCAGGCTGGGGAAAAGAGAATTTTTTCGCCAGACTTGGCATTTTTTAACGCGCATTCTACTGCTTCTTCCAATGTTTCCTTGATGATAACATCAACAATGTTTTTGAAAACTTTTGCAATGTTTTCTTTACTTTTACCAATTGCGAAAATCGATTTCACTTTACCTTTTATAAGTGTTCCTATCTGAGAATAATCATTGCCTTTGTCTATGCCACCCAAGATGAGAAACAAAGGCGCTTTAAATGTAAGAAGCGCTTTTTCTAAGCATGCGACATTCGTAGATTTGGAATCGTTAATGAATTCAACGCCTTTTATTTCTCCCACTTCTTCCAATCGGTGTTCTATGTTTTGGAAACTTCTTAACCCTTTTTCTATTTCGAATTTATTCAATCCTAAAATTCTTGCGGCAACTACAGCAGCAAGGCAATTCTCCAAGTTATGTTCTCCCAGTAAAGGGAAAACATCCTTTTTACAAATCACTTCTATTTCTTCGTCTTTGCAAAATATTATTTCGTCCCGATTTATATACGCTCCTTCAGGAACCTTTTTATTTAAAGAGAAATAGCAAAGATTAGAATGTATTATATCTTTCATCTTTAAAAGATATGGGTCAGAGGCATTGATAACCGTAAAATCTCCTGCTTTCTGGTTGGAAAAAATTTTAGCTTTGGAAGATAAATAATCATTCATATCTTTATGAACATTAAGATGGTCAGTAGTAATATTAAGCATTATAGAAACAAACGGTTCAAAATATAAAATGTTTTCAAGCTGGAAACTGCTTACTTCCAAAACAACTATATCTTCGCCGTAAAGTTTTTCAACAAAGGAAGAAAATGGGACTTCAAAAGGGATATCTAAATTGCCGCCTTCATATACATTGAACTTTTCCTTTAACAAATGAGAGATAAGTTTTACGGTAGTAGTTTTACCGTTTGTCCCCGTAACCGCAATAATTTTGGAAGGGCAAAACTGATAAGCAAGTTCGATTTCGCTTATTACGGGTATTTTATTTTGCCTTGCCTTTTTTAAAATAGGCAGGTCAAACCTAACACCCGGTGAAACTACAATTAAGTCACAAGATAAAATAAATTCCGCTGAGTGTTTGCCGATTTCGAACTTAACCCCCTTATCTTGTAGTATTTTTAGCTTGTCTTTTGTATTTGGATTATCATTGATTTCCGATATTTTCACATTGATTTTTTGCGCAAGTAAAAGCTTACACGCAGCAAAACCGCTGACTCCCAACCCCAGAACGCAAACTTCTTTATCTTTTAAATCAATCATCTCAATTTAAGCGTGCTCAAACTCAACAATGCAAGTATTATCCCTATAATCCAAAATCGAACAATAATCTGAGATTCCTGCCATCCCAATTTTTCAAAATGATGATGTATAGGCGCCATTTTAAAAATTCTTTTACGCCAGATTTTATAGGATATAATCTGAATTACTACCGACAGTATTTCCATAACAAAAACACCGCCAATAAGAAAAAGCAATAATTCCTGTTTAGTTATTAAAGCTACTACGCCGATAGCCGTACCTAACGGTAAAGACCCGACATCACCCATAAAAATTTGGGCAGGTTTTGTGTTAAACCATAAAAATGCCAAAGAAGCGCCAACCAAAGCAGTAGAACAAACTGCCAATTCTCCGCTTCCTGCAATCGGGAGAATCTGTAAATAATTTGCAAACTCGATATGTCCTGTCAAATACGATATAACCGCATACGCGCCTATACATATCATAAGAGAACCTATCGCCAATCCATCTAAACCGTCTGTTACATTCACCGCATTTGATGTTGCTAAAATTACGCATACAGCAAACGGGATATAATATATTCCCATATCAAAGATTAAATTTTTGAAAAATGGAAACTGTAAGTAAGTTCCGTAAACAGGATGGGTGGGATAAATATAAAGATATGTCCCGACCACAAGTCCGAGCAAAATTTGAATTATTAGTTTGCTTCTTATAGATAGAGCTTTACTGCTTTTGTTTTTTATTTTCAAAATATCGTCAACAAATCCCAATGCCCCCATTACCAACATTGAAATAATGACAAGCCAGATATAAGGATTTTGCAAATCCCCCCAGAATAAAATAGAAACCAGAAAAGATAAAATAATGATAATTCCGCCCATAGTCGGCGTGCCGTGTTTATCTTTATGTAAAGCGTTGAGAGTGGAGCAGTATTCCCGCGCGTTCATATCCACAATATTCTTGCTTTTTAATTTTCTAATTAAAAAGGGTGTTAAGAACACCGCAAGCAAAAAAGCTGTAACTGCTGAAAAAGCGCTCCTAAAAGTAATATACTGGATTACATTAAAACCCGAAAATAAATTTACAAGTGTATTTAAAAATTTAAGAAACAATTTAATCCCTCCACTATATAAATATAAATGAAATACCTTGAAATATCATAGAAATATGATGGAAATAAATTGTCTGCATACTACGTATTTCTATTGTATTTTCATCATATTTCCACTATACATCCACTGTTGTATTTTCAAATATATCTTAATTTTTAAAATCGGCAAAATTTCTCCATTCCCATGGAACGCGACCCTTTTACTGCCAGTAAATCCCCTTTACTTAATAAACTCTTAAGTTTTTTCTCTGCCTCATGTTTGTCATAAAAATGCCATACTTTTTTATTTGCCGAGATATTTTCAGCTGTAAGTTGGGTTTCTGTCCCAACAGCAATTAGAATATCAATAGAAGAATCAGAAATCAATTTTCCCACTGTAATATGTTCTTTTTGCGCATCTTTTTCCAATTCCAACATATCTCCTAATACAAGAATTTTTTTTCCTTTAATTCTAACCTTCTCAATGATCTCAAGTAAATTAATAAAAGACAAAGGATTTGCATTATAAGTGTCATCCAGAACATGCACTCCATTTACTTTATAAAAATTTGTTCTGCCTGACAGCAATTGGATTTTTGGCAAGGTAGAAACAGATTGTTTTATTTCTACCCCCATTGAAGACACAATAGCAAGCGATGTAAGGATATTGTATATATTCCCTCTACCAGGAAAAGGCATTTTTATTTTTATCTTACCGTTCAGAAAAAAAGATGCTCTTCCAAAAGAATCAAAAGTTATTTTTTCCGCGCGGAAATCGCTTTTTTTATTTATCCCAAAAGTAATTATTTCCCCTTTTGTTTTAGAAACAAAATAAGAAAAGAACTTATCGTCCCGATTTAATATAGAAATTTTTGGTTGCGGGGATATTTTGAAAATTTCGGCTTTGGCTTTTGCAATATCTTCCAATGAATTAAAAAATCCTCTATGCGCTTTACCAATATTTGTTATAACCGCAATATCCGGTCGGGCTATTTCTGCCAATCTTTTAATTTCCCCCGTATGCGACATTCCCATTTCAACCACCGCCACATCATGTTTATTGTTAATATTAAATAAAGTAAGGGGCAACCCTATAAGGTTATTATAGTTTTTCTTTGTTCTTAAAACCTTAAATTTTGTAGAAAGAAATGCAGATGTCATTTCTTTTGTAGTTGTCTTACCGCAACTACCCGTTATTGCAATCAATGGAATATTGAATTTTTTCCTATAAAACTTTGCAATATCCCCCAGGGTTTTTAGAGTATCTGAAACTTGGATGATAAATTGGTTATTAGTTATAAGTTTTCGGAAATTAGAAATTTTGGATTGGACCTCGGTTTTAGATATTATTACTCCAATTGCGCCTTTCTTCATAGCTTCAAAAACAAAATTATTTCCATCAAATTTATCGCCCCTAAGAGCGATAAACATTTCTCCTTTCTTCAATTTTCTCGAGTCAGTTGATATGCCTATAATATTGCTCTCAAGAATATCCTGCTTGCATCCCGTCAGAAATATTCTTCCCCCTGTTACTTTAAGAATTTCAGAAATTTTGAGATTCATGTGATTAATTAGAATCTTTTTTACTATCATTAGAAATAAAATGCCTCTTCACAATCTCTATATCGCTAAAAGGGATAACAGTGTCTTTTAGGACCTGATAACTCTCATGTCCTTTTCCGGCAACGAGTAAAACATCGCCTTTGTTTAACATATTAATTCCTTGTTCAATAGCTTTTGCTCTATCGGCTTCTATACACCAGTTACTGCCTGAAACTCCTTTTTTTATATCTTTGATTATCTCTAAGGGGTCTTCAGAGCGAGGATTATCGGAAGTTATGATAGTATAATCCGATTTTTTCGATGAAATTTCTCCCATAATAGGTCTTTTGCCTTTGTCTCTGTTTCCGCCACATCCAAATATCGTTATTAATTTCCCATTCGTAAGCTTTCTGGCTGTTTCAATTACTTTCTCTAACGCGTCCGGAGTATGAGCATAATCCACAATTGTCGTTATTCCGTTCTTTTTAAATACTTGGAAACGTCCTGTTACTTGTTTGATATTTTTAAGACTTTCAATAACCGTATTTATATTCAAACCATCCATGCCGGCAAAAGATATTGCTGCAAGAACATTATAAAGATTAAAATTACCGACCAATGGAACTTCTACTTTGCCTTTATGCCAAGGTGAATTTAGATTGAATGTTGTGCTATTCCAATTAAATTCTATCTCTGAGGCGTAAACATTGTTTGTTTTATTTAAACCGTAAAAAATACACGGCAAATTTGAAATAGGAAAACTTTTTAAAACTTCATCATCGCCGTTTATAATTAAAAATTTATTTTGCTTGCTACTTGAGTAAAGTAAATCTATTAGTCTTCTCTTTGATGAAATATAATCTGAAACCGTGGAATGGTAATCAAGATGGTCTCTTTGGATATTGGTAAAAATGCAGGAATCAAATTGAACCGCATCTACTCTCTTCTGCACAAGAGAATGAGAAGATACTTCCATCACTACGGTTTTTACTTTATCTGTCCTCATTTTATTGAAGATTTCACTCAAAAAAATAGGTGGAGGAGTTGTATGAGAAGACGGTATCACTCTTCCCCCCCAACAATAATCAATAGTCCCTATTCTTCCTGTAACCAAACCATGCGATTTGAGAATATTGTCAATCAGATAGGAAACAGTAGTTTTTCCGTTAGTTCCCGTAATTCCTATAATTTTCATATGGTCTGTGGGACTACCATAGTAATTATCGGCGATTTTAGCAAGAGCTTCCTGTGTATCTTGAACATAAATATAAGTTATGCCGTTAAGAGGCAGTTTGAAGTTCTTATCTATTACAACTGCAACAGCGCCTTTTTTTGTTACTTCCGACACAAAATCATGACCGTCGCGAGATTTTCCCCTTAAAGCCACAAACACATATCCTTGTTTTACTTCCGCCGAATGAGAGGATATTCCTTTAATACTGATATCTTTATCACCTATTATTTTTTCTACGGATATGTCTTTTAGAAGTTGTTTAAGTTGCATAAATTTATTCTTTGGTGTTAGTTAGAAGTAACAAATAAAACTCTCGACAAATTCTTGAAATTATTATCTTTTTACAATTGATTGTAAACCTGCCATTTCTGAACTAATTTTGTCAGGCGGAATTTCCAAATATCTTAAAGTTTTCTCCATTATATTTTTAAATGAGGGAGCAGCCACTTGTCCGCCGTAATAAGCGCCTTTTGGTTCGTCTACCACTACCAAAATCAATACTTGAGGATCATTGGCAGGAGCATATCCAATAAAAGAAGATACATATTTTGTCATGGAATATCCCTCCCCGGGAATATATTTTTGGGAAGTTCCTGTTTTCCCTGCTATGCTGTATCCATTAACAATCGCCGCTTTGCCGGTTCCATTTTCTACAACATCAACAAGCAAACTTGTTAAAAGCTTTGCGGAATCATTAGAAATTACCCTCCTTTTTACAGTCGGAGAATTTTTCTTAATAATCACTCCATTTTCGTTTGCAATTTCATTCACTATAAACGGTTTTACAAGCACCCCTCCATTAGCTACGGCAGCTACCGCAGAAGCTATCTGTAAAGGCGTAACACCTATCTCTTGCCCATAAGGAATTGCACCTATAGACAGTTTTGACCATTTGGTTACATCCCGCAACAATCCATTTACTTCCCCTTCTAAATCTATCCCCGTTTTTTCTCCAAAACCAAATTTCTTTAGATACTTGTATAATTCTTTTTCTCCCATTTTCTGCCCGATTTTCGTGAAAGCTATATTCGAAGAATATAACAAAGCTTCCCTAAAAGTCAGCCACCCGTAAGGATGCACATCACGAATAGTATGTCCGGCAACTTGATAGCTACCATTCTCACAAAATATCCTGTCTTTGGGATCGATTATTTTCTCCTCCAATGCAGCAGAAGCCGTGATTATCTTAAATGTGGAGCCCGGTTCATAAAAGTCAGCTATGGCTCTATTTCTGAAAGAAGACGTAGGAAATTCTCCGAATCTATTCGGATCATAGGAAGGATAATTCGCCAATGATAGAATCTTGCCGGTTTTCGGCTCCAAAATAATGGCAACGATTGATGTAGGATCAAATTTTTGTTGGATTTCCGCAAGTTCTCTTTCTACAGTATGTTGGAGAACTCTATCTATCGTAAGATAGATGTCATAACCCGGCTCAAGAACAGCCACTTTCCCGCCCAATGTATAAAGGATATTTCCTTTCGCATCTCTTTGTGCCAATTTAAATCCGGATTTTCCTTTGAGATAATATTCATAGTCTCTTTCAATGCCTTCCAATCCGTGGTCAGAGCCAACAAACCCCACGATATTAGCAGCCAATTCACCGCAAGGATAAATTCTATTCTTATTCTCTTTCCACTCTATTCCCCTTGTTAAATTTTCCTTGACCAAGTTCAAAAAATCTTCATCGGCAGAGCGATTAAAATATATAAAATTCGCTCCGCCATCAATTCTTTTCTCTATGTCTGACCAATCTTGACCTGAAAGGGTGAAAAGATATTTTAATTTTTCTTTATTAATTACATTGGAAGTTCTTCTCCAAAAAATTTCATAAGAGGGAACATTTAAAGCCAAAGGATTGCCGTTTCTATCAAAAATCCTTCCTCTAGCGGCTTGCGTTTTGATAGTGGTACTGTGTAAATTCTCCGCATCCCTAACAAAATTATCTCCGTTAACTATCTGTAAAGCCACTAGCCTTAAAACAAGTAAAAAGAGCGTACACATGACAACAACAACAACAAAGTAAAGCTTTCTTTTTACGATCATTTTTCTTTGTCTGTAAAAGTTTTTATTTCTAACCCCGTTAGAAATAAATTTTCTTAAGAATCTAATTGGCTTTGAACATCAATTGTTCTAATTTGCCAATCTTTAGGAAAATTCATGCCGTTACGCAGAGCCTCTTTTTCTATCCTTGAAGGCGATTTTAAAAATTCCAATTCTTTTTTTAGAATTTCCCTATCTTTCAATAATTTTTTACTAGTTTTACTCTTTCCTGTAATTTCATATTGTAGATTGTTTACAAGAACACGCAAGTGAACAATAAACAGGGCAATTGCCAAAACAAAGAAAATCGCAAGAAAAGTTTTACTATTTGCCTTAAGATTTGTTTTTCCTTTTGTTATTTTTCTCATTTTTTACTTTAATTTGACAATTCATACGGCATAAATTCCATCTCTTTTACAGACTTTCTAACAAATTTTATTTTTTCTGCTACGCGTAATTTCGCAGAACGCGAGCGGGAATTTTTGATTATTTCCTCATATAAAGGTCTAATCGGTTTTTTTGTAATAATTTTCATCGTTCCCATTTCTTTCGCTGCCTTAAAAGCTCTTTTAACCAGTCTGTCCTCTAGGGAGTGATAAGAAATTGCACAAGCTATGCCTCCATCCGCCAATAAATCAGGAATTTGAGGCAATATTTTTTCTATTGACTCTAATTCTTTATTCACAGCTATTCTAAATGCCTGAAATGTTCTTGTAGCAGGGTCTATTTTTCCTTTACCCTTGCCAAGAGCTTTGCTAGCTATTTCTGCCAATTCGAAAGTGGTTTTTATTCTTTTTTCTTTGCGTTTTTGAATTATCCTTCGGGCTATCAACGATGCCCGCCTTTCTTCTCCAAAATCCTTCAAGATTTGATAAAGTTCTTCATAGTTGGCTTGGTTTATCAACTCTTCGCAAATTAGTAAAGACGATGAATCAAATCTCATGTCCAAAGGCCCGTTGTTCTTGAAGGAAAATCCTCTTGAAAAATTTTCGAGCTGAAACGAAGAAATCCCAAAATCAAATAAGATACCGTCTACTTTATTAAGTTTGAGCATCTTAAGATGGGAAGGAAGGTTTAAAAAATCATCATTTATCAATGCAAAATTTTTGCTTATTTTTGCAAGTCTTTTTTTTGCTATATCCAGCAATTTAGCGTCTTTATCCAACCCCACAAGGAAACCTTTTTCGCCGATATTTTTTAAAATTTTTTGGGAATGTCCACCTTCGCCTATTGTGCAATCCACATAAATTCCGCCCTCTTTCAACTGTAAATATTGTAAAATTTCTTTAAGCAGAACCGGGATATGAACAACTTCTTTAGCTCCCGGTTCTTGCTTTTCGGTTTTGAATAATAATTCGTCCATTGTTTAAATAACCTAAAACTACAACCGGGCATCCATCTCTAATTCAAATTCGGAATTCTTCCAATTTTTCGGTAATATCTTCGACTTTATTTTCTGTATTTTTGAAATAATTCTCCCACTTTTGCTTTGCCCATATTTCTATTCTATTGGAAACTCCGATTATAACTACTTCTTTGACAATTTCTGCATATTCTCTTAGCGGAGAAGGGAAAGGAATTCTTCCTTGCGTATCAATAGTACACAAGGAAGCACCAGAAAACAGGTGACGTGTAAATGTGCGAGCATCCCGGGCGGTAATGGGCAAGGTTTTGGTTTTGTCTTCTAATTTCCTCCATTCGTTCTGAGGAAAAAGAAAAAGACATCCATCCAGCCCTCTTGATAGAACAAGCTTTTCCCCTTTCTTAAAAGCTTTTCTAAGTCTTGCAGGAATAAAAAGACGACTTTTCTCGTCAAGAGCGTGCCGATATTCCCCATAAAGTTGTTTAGCATTATCCCCCACTTTTCCCCACTCCACACCACAATTATAGAATATCTTTTCAATCTGTCAAGTGCTCATGTTTTTTTGTGTAAACCAAAAAAAAGATTTGCGAATATTTAATACAACATATAGATAAAATAAGACTTAAGGACTCAACAAAATGGGGGAATTATTTTCTCCGCTTAAATTGATTGCTTATATTCTTCGGGATGAGGGACAACTAATATATAGGGTTTTCCGGACACAATGCTTTTTTGAACTATAACCGGTGTGTCGTAGACTTCCTCCAAAGCTTGATAAGTTAACACTTCTTCGGGCTTACCGATGCAATAAGTTTTGCCTTCCTTCATAAGTAATAATCTGTTGCAGTATTCGCTTGCAAGGTTAAGGTCATGGAAAATAGCCACAATTGTCAACAAATTCTCTTTGTTTAATTTTCTCAATAAATCCAAAATTCTAATTTGATGCCCTATATCCAAATGTGAAGTCGGCTCGTCTAACAAAAGAAGTTGCGGCTCTTGAACTAAAGCGCGTGCTATCGCAACGCGTTGAATCTCGCCACCACTAAGACTATTGACCAATCTTTCTTTCAATTTAACGGTTTCTGTTAACTCCATTGCGTTTTTAACCACTTCTTCATCGTTTTTATTTTCCAAAAACTGAAAAGTGCTTTTAAGGGGGATTCTGCCCAAGAAAATAAATTCTTCCACGTTTATGTCAAATTCCATATTAAAAATCTGCGGAACAACGGCAATCTTTTTAGCAATCTCTTTGAACTTCATTTTTTCTATATTTACCCCGTCAATAATAACTTCGCCTTTTTTAGGTTTAAGAAGTCGTGTGATTGTTTTAAGAAGAGTGGTTTTTCCGGAACCGTTAGGACCTACAATGCCTAAAAATTCTTTTTTCTCTAACTTAAAACTGACATTTTTAAGAGTAAATCCCTCAGGATAACCACAAAAAATATTTTTTATTTCTAACATTTTATTGCCTATCCAAAAATCAATCTTTTCTTTAGAATTGCATAAATAAATAAAATTCCACCCAATATTCCCGTAATCACTCCTACAGGCAATTCTAACGGAACAATAACAATTCTTGCCAAAGTATCACAAAATATAAGAAACCCTCCGCCTACAATAAAAGCAGAAATATTAAGAATACGATAATCATTGCCGACAAACATCCTTACAAAATGCGGAACTAAAAGCCCCACAAATCCGATTATTCCCACAACAGACACGCTAACCCCCGTGAGTACAGAAGCTATTATAAAAAGGGCTCTTTTTGTTTTTTCCACATTTATTCCCAAATGAGTTGCTTCTTCTTCTCCCAAAAGTAAAGCGTTAAGATCAAAACAGAAAAAATAAGAAGCAATTAAGCCTAAGATGGATACAAAAAGAGTCATCCATATTAAATTTATGTTTGGTTGTTCCAAAGAACCCATCATCCAAAATATAATGCCGTGTAAATTTTCGGTTTTGGAAATAGCCATTAAAAGCATAAGGATTGAAGAGCACACAAAACTTATCATTACCCCACACAAAAGAAGTTCGTGCATTTTAAGTATTCTTCTGTTTATACTTAAAGAATACAAGAAGATAATTACAACAATAGCTCCTAAAAAACCTGATATGGGCATGGACATCGTCCCAAAAATACTTGCTATGCCAAAAACAATATTTAAGGTTACGCCTAAAGCCGCTCCGCCGGAAATTCCAAGAGTATATGGTTCAACCAAAGGATTTCTGAAAATTCCCTGTAGGATTACACCTGCCAAAGATAATGCCCCTCCAACAACAAAAGCAAGAATTATTCTGGGCAGGCGAATATCAAAAAGAATGCTAAATTCAGGCGTGCCTTTTGTAAAAATACCGGATATTATTTCTTTAAAATAAAGCCCTCCGGAGCCAATACACAAGGAAATAAAGCCTATGACTAAAACGAAAATTAGCATAATAAATATCCAACTCGCCCAACGAACTAATTTTCTCTTCCTATTTTGGGAAATCCCATTAGATACTGGCATATTAATATTCTATTCCCGGATAAAAAAGTTCAAATAATTCTTCTAAAGTCCCGACAAAACTTAACGGTGTAGGACTACAGATATCGTAAGCGTCCAATATATGGATTCTGTTTTGTATAACCGCGTTTATAGTGTCGAATTTTAACCAAGTCCCTTTCTCCTCTTCTGCCAATATTCCCATATCTATAATAATAATTACATCTGGGTTTTGTTTAACTATATATTCTCTGCTGACAAGCCCGTTTTCCCCTATAGGACCCACATTAATCCCACCCGCCAATAAAACGAAATTGTTTATCATAGAATCTTTCGTAACTATCCAAAGCGGATTGGCTCCTATTTGGACGACTACTTTTTGTTTAGATAAATTTTTATTTTTCTGTGAAAGATTTGATAATTTTTCTTCTGCCTTAGAAATAATTGCTCTGCCAATTTTTTCTTTGCCTACAAGTTGCGCCAATTTTAAAAATTGTTCGCAGAGCCCGTTAAAGTTTTTAACTTCGTCTAAAACCACCACATTTATCTTTAGATTTTTCAATCTTTGTATTGTTTTGAGATTACTTAAATTTGTTGCCAAAACAATATCAGGATTAAGTATTAATATCTTTTCTACATTGGCTTCCAGAACGGTTCCGATTCTTTCTGTATTAACAAGATTTGGAACATTGCAATAAGTCGTAACACCTATAATTTTATCCTCTACATCCAAAAGTGAAAGTTGCCTTGTAATCGCAGGTCCTAAAGAGATTATTCTTTTCGGACTTGAATCTTGAGCAAAGAGAGAAGAATTAATAATCAAGATGTAAAAGATAAAATACAAAACATAGACTATAGACCATAGACTATAGCCTTTAGTTTGCATATTAGTTCTTGGAAATGAGGAATTAGTCATTCTTGAAGAATTACTTTAACTTGCCTTCTCTATAAGCCGTAATATATTCCATACAATATTCATCTAAACCCGCGACTGCGCGCGCAGAGAGAAGTGTATTCATCATATCCGCCTCTGTCGGGTCGATAATTGCGCCATCGCAACCGGCTTCAATCAACATGGCAAGAAAAACTTTGTTTAAATTATTCCTTTGAGGCAATCCAAAAGATATATTGGAAAGACCGACACAAATATGAACAGACGAAAATTCTTGTTTGATTATCCTTACCGCTTGGAGAATAAACTGCGCCTGCTTCGGTTCCGTGGATACCGGCCTAATCAATGGGTCAATATATATTTTATCCTGTGAAATTCCTTCGGCTTGTAACAGTTTTATTATTCCTCTTGTAATTTCTATTCTCCTGTCAGAATCTGAAGGCATACCCTTATCATCCATCGTTAAAACCACAATAGCTGTCCCATATTTTTTCACCAGAGGCAAAATCTTCTCAATTCTTTTCTCTTCTGCTGTAATAGAATTAATTATAGTTCCTTCTCTATTGCAAAGCTTAAGCCCCTCTTCAATTGCTTTCTCATTTGTGGAATCAAATACTAAAGGTAACTTCGTAGCTTTGGATACGATATTAGTCAACCAAATCATGTCTTCGACTTCTTTATTAGGATCGCCCCCGGCATTAATATCGATATGAGTAGCTCCCGCTTTTTCCTGTTTGGTCACTTCTGAAACGATAAATTCCTCGTTCCTTTTCCAGACTTCTTCTTTTATTCTTTTTCTGGTCATGTTAATTCTTTCGCCAATTACTGTGAACATGCTATTTCCTCCTGCTGTTTTCAAAATACTGGTCTACTTTTTCTCTGATTTTTTTTATATGTTCGGGCGTGGTCCCACAACAACCCCCGATGATTTTTGCGCCTGCTTCTATCAGGTCAGGAATAAAAGAAGTTATTTCTTCGGGAGTTTGCGGATAAATAGTCTTTTTATCCTTGATCAACGGAAGCCCTGCATTAGATTTTATCCATAACGGTAAAGATGTAAATTTCTTCATTATCCTTGTAATGTCTATCATGTCTTCTATAGTAACCGAACCGCAATTTGCGCCTATTATATCGGGCTTTTTTTCTAAAACAGCCTTAACTGCCTGCTCAACAGATAAACCCATCATTGTTGCAAAACCTTTATGCCCTTTATTGAAACTAAAACTTACGCCGACAAGCAACGATGAATTTTTCTTAACTGCTTCAAGAGCGCATAAAGCCTCTTTTACATCGCTCATTGTTTCAATTATTACTCCGTCAGCTTTACCTTCCACAAGACCCTTGACCTGCTGGGTAAAAACTTCTATAAAATCGGCTTCGTTAAAATTTCCTAAAGGCTTTAAAAGTTCCCCTGTCGGGCCGATAGAAGCAAAAACTAAAGATGATCCTGCTTCTTCTTTTGACAATTCGACTCCTATCCTATTTATTTCCTTAACATCACCTTTAAAACCGGTTCTATTTAACTTCAATCTGTTCGCTCCAAATGTATTAGTAAGAATAATATCCGCGTCGGCATCCCTATAACTTTTTGCAATTTCCTTTACAAAAAAGGGGTTTTCCAAATTCCATACTTCGGGGACATCTGAGACTGCAAGACCTCTCTTTATTAATTCAGTTCCCCAAGCGCCATCGGCAACCAACACTTTTTTCTTTTTTAGAAGTCTCTGCAATTTGTTCATAGGACTCATTTTACAATCTTAAATAGTTTTTAACAACAATTCATTTCCCAAATAGAAACCCTATTTTTATTCTCTATCATAAAGAGTATTGTCTGTTCCTACAAAGCCGATATAATTGGCTTTGCATCCTGTTTCATTTTCACAGTTTCCACCACGACAGCAATCCATCTTTCTTAACTCAACATGTCCATCACAAAATGTTATATTAGCTCTTTCAATATGCCTGAAATGAGTGCTTGGTATTGGACTACCGCCATAAACTACCCAGAAAACCGCTTCCACAAAAGAATACTCAATAATATTTGCATCTTCTTCCAAATAGTCATAAGAAAAGGCACAATCAGCAAGCATTATAGTTTGAGACGGGTTCTTTATTTGAGAGGCTTTTGCAGAAAGTTCAAAGTTGCCTGGAGTACCGCCTACAAATTGAGCATTATACCCATATCCTCCACATCCTGCTTCAAAACCTCTCAGATAATCTATAAAAGATGGGCATTTCTTAATCTCACCTGTTCCAAGATAGGGATATATTGGACCTCTTGTAGGGTCAAATGGTAATCCAGGACTACTTCTCACACCATGCCACCTATGAAGATTAGGAGACACAATATCCACAGCAGCTGGGGGGTAATATCCATCCCAGTCATCTTGATACATAAACATCGCTAAAGCAACCTGTCTTTGATTGGATGCACATACTGCCCCTCTTGCTTTCTCTCTTGCCTGATTTAAAGCGGGCAGAAGCATTGCGGCGAGGGTGCCGATGATGGCGATAACAACAAGTAGCTCGATTAAAGTGAACCCCGTTACTATTGGTAAAGGTCTTAAAATTTTTAATTTTTTCAGATTATACTTAACCGTTATAAATTGTTTCATCGTGATGAATAAGGTGTTATTCCAAATCATATAAACTATCGTCTTCAGACAAATCTCCCAAAGTAGAATCATTAATACTTACATTATGTTTTTCTCCTCTTGCCTCTACATGACCATCACAAAAATTCACATTTGCAAATCCGCTATGTCTGAAGTGAACATTTGGTCCATAATAGTAAACATCTAAAGGGGCACGAAGATAATTATTGGCAATCGTTTCATTCGTGAAAGTTGACCACAGAGCACTATCAGTCAGAAGAATTGTCCCAGAAGAGTTTCTTACTTGGGTCACTTTTACTGGAGCATCTGCCTGGGAAATTCCCCATGCGGCACAGTCGAAATATCCCCCCCCGATATGTGTGGCATTATAAGCATACCCGGTAAAAGGTCTATCAGCTGACGCCAAAGACATTCTTGAAGGACATTCAAATATCTTTTCTTCTTGCAAATAATCTCCAATAATGCCCAATCTATAATTAATCCAATCATCAGTAGCAAAATCCCATCCGATTTCAGATATGCAAGTAGAACAATATGTGGGAGAATAATAGCCATCGTTGTCTTGGGAATACAACATAAAAGCCATATACAACTGTCTTAAATTACTCTTACATATAGCTCCTCTTGCTTTTTCTCTTGCCTGATTTAAAGCGGGCAGAAGCATTGCGGCGAGGATGCCTATGATAGCGATAACAACCAACAGTTCTATTAGGGTAAAACCAGTCCCTATTAAATCTTGAATCCGGAATTTATCTATCCTTAAATTCATCATAACCTCCTCGTTTATGACTTATTGCAAAGACTTAACTTAGTTTGAGGAGGTTTTATAGATTTTTATACAAATAAAAATCACACCTTCTTTCCACGAAGAAAGTCTGCGATTTTTTCTTCTGGCGAATATCCTGACTTAAGGAATTAAACCTACTTGCTCTGACCTTCCCCTCCGACATAACATCGGAGAGTGGCTTACTTAAGAGCTTTCGTCCTCCTCTTACAGTAGCGGGACTGTCACCGATTTTCACGGTGTTCCTCACTCCGAAAGAAAATACTATATTTAATTGTGTGCAAATTATAACAGGAAAATTTTAATTGGTAAATTTACCTTTAGAGCTTTTATCTATAACCGCTTTTTAGTAAAAAAACTCCATTTTTGCTGATGCTAACTCAAGCCAGGAACCATTTGCACTTGACCATACCCCCCCACCTCCATTCGGAGGTATTAATCCTGTCACTACACTCTCATCTGCCGATATTAAAATTGTTGTTGTTGGGTATTGTAAAGATGACTTGGGTATATTTATACTTATTGTGCCTTCTTCTGCACCAACTGTAATGCCTGGTGGAGTTACAATATATCTTCCGCCCAATACTGCGATTGGGGCATCATTATAACATTGGATGGTTATTTGTGCCGATTCAATAAGTGCAACAAATTGTTCTTCGGTCATATATGCTGCTAAATTAAAAGTTAGATATGCTCTTCCTGCTCCAAGTGTCGCTCTCCACTCTGGCCATTCTGGGTTTTCTGGAGGAGCATCTCTATGCATCATCCCTCCCGCGCAATTTATTATTGTTCCACCCGTGTCATGCCAATCCACCATTCCATATCTTTCAACAACCCAATCCCAGGCCTGATTAAACGAGGAAAACCAAAAAGGCGACTGTCCGCCCTCACCCTTTATTTGTTTTCCTGACACTGATGCAGATATTGGTGCTATTTCTATAATTTCCACCTGCACCATAACATCCCCCATATTCCCTGCTTGGTCATAGGCTAAGATGTAGAGGGTGTATTCGCCAAGTCCAAAATCGTCAATAATCCAGTCTGCTTTATAAATACCACCGACTGCTTCTTTATGATCATCTATTTCTATTCTTTTACCGCCATCATTTCCTTCAAATATATCCGGTGTGTCATCAGGTTTACCAACCCAGAAATCAGCCATCCTAACTCCGGAACCATCACCACCACCATCTGCATTTACTTTTATAGTCACTACATCCTGACGACCTGGTCTATCGCAAACATAATATACACCGTTGCTATCAGGCTCTACCTGCTCATTATTCTGAAGTATGCTATCTAATTCTAATGTCTCTAATTCAGCAAAACTGCGTCCGGATAAAAGAGGAGAATTCATCTGATTTTTTGGAGTAAGTAAATGTCTCCATGGTAGTAAAGCAGTTTTAGGATTCCAAGTGTCTCCGGGCACTAAATCTACACCTGCCTGCTCATAACAATATTCTACTAATCCATCACACCTAAAAGAAACACCTGGACTTTTATAACCCCAAAAGAAGTGATATTTACAACCTAATTGGTTCTTAGCTGTATTCACTATTTGATTTCGTTGAAGATAAGTTAAATCCGCAGTATGAACTCCCCAGAATGTAGCTCCACGAGATAGAAAACTTGCTATATTACTCTTACCTACAAAAGGATAGCTTCCGCCAAGTGCTTCTACGGTAGCATATTGAGAGAGATTTTGCGGATTTGCTTCTTCTATTGGAGTAAGTGGAATAATTCTATTGCTAGGATCACCCCCAAATGCAAAGGGCCAACCATAAAAAACACCTGCATGTCCTTCATTTGCAGTCACAATATTTGCACCTTGATAATATATAGCATCTCCCTTCTCAAATACTACAGACTGACCATAAACTGCATAAAGAGAGAAGGATAAAAGATAAAGCCCTATTAAGAGGCAAAAATTCTTATTAAATTTCATCGTTATCTCTCTGATTGTTTTTCTCCGCTTGTGAAATGTTCTACAGCTTCCATTATGAACAAGTGGGTTTTCTTATCTAATGTTTTATCTTGGAGTGCAGATCGAAGTGCAGGGAGAGCTGGTTTGCCAACCGTATCTATAATACTCATTATAGGTATCACCATCCATCCTGCACCTTCATAATCTTCAATGACTTCACAGATTTCATCAGTCTTCTTGATCAAGTAAGGCGTTATTTCTGCGCCCTTTTCTGATGATAATTTCTGAACCTCGTTGTATAATTGAAGGTCAGCCTGAGAAGGATCTATCATAGAAGCTGACAATCTTTGAATTATCTCATCAACTTTCTTTTTTACATCAGAATTAATCTTAATTTCTTTTTCTCCCATTTTTATTTTGTTAATGGTTGTCAAAAGTTTTTCTTTGACTTTGTCGTCTTTCTCGGTTTCATTAATTTTCTCTAAGGCAGGCAAAGCTTTCTTATCCCTAAAGCTTCCTAAAATCAATATAGCTTGTCCTCTTATTTCAGGGTCATCACTGTCCAGAAGGTTAATTAAATCAGGGACAGCTTCTTTAGCTCTTAACAAACCAAGGGCTAAAATTGTATTAAGTATAATGTCTTCTTTTTCATCTTTATCTTGTATTATTTCTATTAACGCTGGAATTGTGTTCTCATTTCCCTTAAAAGCTAAAGTGGATATTATATCCGACCGCTTAGAATTAGATTTATCTTTAAGTTGTTCTATTAATTCATCGGAAGGCATTTGTTCTAATGAAAAAACTTCTTGATAATAGACAATACCTGATATAAATATTGCTATGAATATAATTATTATCAGGTTGTGTATTTTTCTCATGGCTGATACTCTACTCCTGTTAATTGTTCATATGCTTCCATTAATTTTTGTTTTCCCCATGGGTCTTGTTCGTCTTCTATTGCATCGGCTATTGGTTGGGCAGCACTCAAATCGCCTATTTGCGCCAATGCCTCTGCAGAATTTATTCTAAGGAGTCCTCCCCTGTCTAAAGCATTTATCAGAGTATCTACGGCGGAAAGGTCTTTTATCATTCCTAAAGCGATGGCAGCGTTGTCGGCTACGTAAAGACTACTATCTTCATTTACAGCTTCTATTAGAGCCGGAACTGCGTCGGAATGCTCAAGAGAACCAAGCCATAAAGCAGAACGTCCTCTAATTGTTTCATCCTCATCATTCTGCAGTGTATTTATAAATATATCTAGGGCTAATAGGGTTTTAAGATTAGATAATGCCTCACCGCAGCGGACACGAACTATTGCTTCTTCTTCCGTATTTTCTAAAAGGATAATGAGCGGAGTGATTGCTTCTTGCCTGCCCAGAAACCCCAATCCTAAAGCGGCAGAAGATTTTATATCTACATCGGGATTATTCAGAGCATTAAGTAAAGGAGCCAGAGCAGTATCGCTTCCTGTTGTTCCTAATACGTATGCCGCCTCTGCCCTGATATATGTGTCTTGATTTACATCTTCCAAGATTTCAATTAAGGCATCTGCGGAATCTGGGTCTTTTGCCTCTGCGATTATCTCTGCAATTATTCCGCGGAAGTCAAGGTCTTTTTCTTCATCTTGAAGAACTGCTGTCAACAGCGAAGTAGCCGCTGAGCCCTGTTTCATTAATTTGTCTGCATTTAAAGCTATCCCTTCTAAATCTCCTACATTATAAGCTGCTTCCAATAAGGATAAAAGATCTTCCACAGCGGGCGGTTGACCTTCGTCTGAAGGGTCTGCAGGGTCGCTTCCCTGATTTACTTCGTCTCCATCACTCACACTATCCCCATCAGAATCGGGATTATTGGGGTCGGTGCCATAGGCGTAGATTTCATATTCATCTGAGAGCCCATCACCATCCGTATCGGGATTGGTTGGGTCAGTGTTATATATATATTCCAATAAGTTGGTAACTTCGTCTTCGTCCGGGTCGCCATCTGCATCATCGGGATTGTATGGGTCAAGGCCATATAAAATCTCCCACCAATCGGGCATACCATCGTTATCACTATCAAGATTAGAATTATCCACATTTACAGTTATTTCTTTTTCATAATATAGGTGAGATTTACTGTGATAATTCATAACTTTTATTGTATAGGTTCCATTTTCTAAATCTTGGGTATTCCAGGTAAATTGATAAGGAGATGAAGAGTCATATCCTATCCATCCGCCGTTAACATAGCAGATGACGGCTCGCATATTGGCAGGGTCGCTTACTGAGGCTTGAATTGTAACTGTGCCGCTAACTTCTTGTCCATCTGTTAAATTATCTATATTTACTTCAGGATTTAGTGTGGCAGTATTATCTACAGTGACAGCAACCGAATTTTCGCATTTAATTTTGAATTTTAATCCTGAGTCACAAAAGTAGGAAATAACTTTTACGATATATGCGCCATCAGAGAAGTATTCGGTTGCCCAAGTCCTGCCGGCAGGTGAACTGAAGCTGGGGCCAAGATATTCATCGTTTACATAGAAATAAGTGGCTAATCTGGTCATCTCATCAGGATGACTGTGAGTTGCCTGGATGCGGATGGAACCCGAAACAGTATGAGATTCGGTGGGGTAAGTTATTGTTACAGAAGGGACATCGGGAGTTTCGTTATATACTGTAACATTAATAGGTACGGATTCTATATATTCTCCGAGAACTTTATGATAAGCTTTTGCCTTTAGAGTGTGGGTGCCGTTAGTGAAACGAATTGTGTTCCAGCTATATTCTAATGGTTCTGTTATATCCAAGCCAATCTGGCTACCGTCACAATATAGATACACATAATAGAAGTTTTCAAGGTCAACTGCGGTTACACTTATAATTACTGTATCTCCCACTGGAGAACCAGGGTCTATTACTTCCAGTGAGGGTTCTGTATCTGATGTCGCTATCTCTGAATCAATAAGCTGTTCATCGGGGGCGGTGGAAGGGGAAGAGATAATGAGCTCTTCATCTGCGGTGGTATTTATTTCCGAAATGACAGTTGGAGTAGTGGAATTTTCAAATTGCATAGGTATAGTTGGAGGTGGGGGTTCAGTAGTTTCGGATTCTATGGTGGGGGTTATTGTAAGCTTTTTAAGCACTGGATTAGTATCTTCTGTCTTGTTGAATGTAATAACGTTTGCGCCTTGAATATCTTCAATAATAGTATTAGTAGTTAAATTCGTAGCATTTGAGTCTGCTTGCCCTGAACCGTCCGCCATTGGTTCGGTAGCGGACTGGTGCAGGGTGGAAAGCAGAGTGATTGTTTTGCCGTTGAAATTGATATTGCCTTGGTATTTGCCTTGGAATACCATAATAATATCACCGTCGATAGATACATTTATTGCTTCTTGGATTGTTTCTACATCTGAAGGCACATTGATTGTGATATTTTGCTTGGGTATGCTTTTTTTATCTTGTGGGTCTGATTTGTGTAAAACTTCGCATGAATCGCTATAACCGTCTTTATCCGAATCTAAACTTGCGAGTTTGGCTGGAGTGGAAGAAACCTTGGCAGAATTTATGTTAGGAATACAAATCAGTCCGAATAAACTTAAAACTAAAATTAAAGCTTTCAACTTTCTTAGCATTCCGATTTCACTCTTCTTTCCGGGAGATTATACCATGTTTGTCAACCCCATTAGGAATACAATCTCAACAGAAAATCTAGTTTCCAACAAGATTATGAAGTTAATGGCAAGTAAATATAGTTTCCAATTCTCTAAATGGGGCCGATTAAAATTGACGTAAAAACTGTAAATTATTTTGATAAAAAAGACGTATATCGCCAACACCATATTTCAGCATTGCTATTCTTTCTACTCCCATACCAAAGGCAAATCCTGTATATTTTTTAGGATCATAATGTACTTTCTTAAAAACATTCGGATGAACCATACCTGCTCCGAGAACCTCAAGCCATCCTGTCCTTCCGCAAGTCGAACATCCTTTTCCGCCGCATATAATACAGGAAATAGCAACTTCAGCCGACGGCTCAGTAAACGGAAAAAATGACGGAACAAAACGCATCTTTATTTCCTTGCCAAACATTTGATGTATAAATTCCGACAAAACACCTTTCAAGTCGGTAAAATGTATATCCGTATCAACGGCTAAACCTTCTACCTGATGAAACATCGGAGAATGTGAAGCGTCTGGATTATCTCTTCTATAACATACGCCAGGCGAAATTATCCTTACAGGTGGTTTAGTTTTTTCCATTACTCTTATCTGCACCGGAGAAGTCTGGGTACGAAGCAAATATTTGCCGCCCAAAAGCTGAAAAGAATCCTGTTCGTCTCTTGCAGGATGCTCAGGTGGGAAATTTAAAGCTTCAAAATTATAATAATCAGTTTCTATTTCGGGCCCTGTAGCCACTTGAAATCCCAAAGGAGAAAAAATATCCACTATTTCTCGAATCGTTTTTGTTATGGGATGTTCTTTGCCAAGTGATAAAGGAAGACCCGGAAGAGTATGGTCAATAGAAACTTCTTTCCCCGTCTTCTGACCAAGATTATGCTTTATTTCCTCTAATCGAGCCTCAATGTCTTTGCGTAAAACATTTGCTTTCTGACCAACTAAAACACGTTCTTCCTGAATAAGTGTCCCCAAAGAACGAAGGACAGAGGTTAAACCGCTTTTTCTTCCTAAAAATTTAACTCTTAACTCTTCTAATGTCTTGCTGTCTTTGATAGTTTCAATCGAATCTAAAAATTCTTTCTTGATTTTTTCAAGTTCGTTTAACATATTTCATTTATCTTGTTGATTTTGTTGGCTAGCTATAAACTCTCAACCCTAAACTATAAACTATTTTGTCTAAGTATAACATCACAAATATCGCAGAAGCAAGAAAGGGGAAACAAGTTATAAGTCGTAAGTGATAAGTTTTAAGTAGTAACTTAGAACTTAAAACCTAAAACTTACAACTATCTTAAATTCTTAGCCCAAACTCACAGTGATTGTTTTGACCTATCCGCTACATGAGAGTAAAATTCTTTGTTCTTGCAACACCAACAAAATCAAAATTAAAAAATGGAGAAAGAAAATGGAATATAAGGCAAACTTATTGAAACTACTTAAGAAAGCGGACTGTTTCTCCGCTGTGGACAATGAAACACTGCGCTTGCTCGTGGATAGGATGAAACCAATAGTCTTCAATAAAGGTAAAAACATCTACCGCGAAGGAGAAAAAGGCGATAGTATGTTGGTTATAGAATCCGGCAAGGTAGAAGTTTTGAAAGAAGGCGAACAGGAAATTAAAATTCAAGTTGCTGTTTTGCAAAAGGGCGATATAGCCGGGGAAATGAGCTTATTTGGGAAAACAGTGCGCTCAGCAACACTTCATACTCGCACTAAAACCAAAGTATGGACGATTGACCATGCTACTTTTCAAAAACTACTCAACCAAAATAACAATCTTGCCAAAGGCCTGCTGGCGCATCTAAGTAAACATTTACATAGGGAAACATCTGTAGTGGCAAAATTACTTTCTAGTAATATTGACAAGCGTTTAAAAATAGCTTTTTTTGATTCAAAATCTTACATGGAAGAAATCTTCAAAAAACAGAACCGATACAATTATTCCATCCAGTTTTTCGAATCCCGCCTTTCACTAAAAACCGTTTCCCTGGCAGCCGGCTGTAAGATAGTTTGCGTGTTTGTAAATGATATTGTGAATAAGGGTGTAATTGAGGAACTTAAAGATATGGGAGTGGAGATGATAGCGCTGCGCTCTGCCGGATACAATAACGTTGATATAGAGGCATGTAAACAGTTCGGAATAACTGTAGCAAGAGTCCCCGCATATTCGCCATATGCTGTAGCTGAACACGCAGTAGCGTTAATGATGACACTTAACCGCAAGGTTCACCGCGCCAATAACCGTATCCGTGAAGGTAATTTTTCACTTGCCGGGCTGGTTGGTTTTGATATTCACGGCAAAACCGCAGGAATTATAGGTCCCGGCAAAATAGGAAAGTGCCTCATAAATATTCTCGCCGGGTTTGGATGCAAATTACTTGCTTATGCAAGACACCGAGATAAAGAACTTGAAAAACAAACAGGCGTGTGTTTTGTCCCATTGGACAAACTTTTGGCTGAATCCGACATCATCAGTCTTCATATACCGCTTACTCCAGAAACCCGCCATATAATCGACAAAAAAACAATCAAAAAAATGAAAAAGGGGGTCATGCTGATTAATACGGGAAGAGGCGCATTAATAGATACCAAAGCGCTCTTGGACGGATTAAAAAACGGAAAAATAGGTTATGCAGGATTAGATGTTTATGAGGATGAGCAGGATTACTTCTTTGAGGATTTTTCCAACCGTATACTAGTTGACGACATTCTTGCCCGCCTGACAACTTTCAATAATGTGATAGTCACAAGCCATCAAGGATTTCTTACCAAAGAAGCCCTTCAGAACATCGCCGATACCACGATAGAAAACATCAGAGAATACGAGAAGGGGAAACGAGGGGAAGAAGTAACAAATAGTATTTAATTTAGACTATAGACTAAAGACTTAAAACCTTTTGGAAAATGGTAACAGTCATAAAGTTGAGTCTCGTAACTGGTAATTCGTAAACCGTAACCCGTAATTTTCAAGATTACCAATTACCATTTACTAATTACCAATTGCCAGTTGTTAATTGATTGCCAATTTTCTGGTGGGGGAATATAATGGTGAAACAAAAGTGTGTTATTGTAAAAGTTAAAGATAATTATGATACCAAGTATTTTATTACTAGATTGTTCAAGTAGCTTAACTGAGAAACTTAAACACCAAGGTTTTGATGTCGATTCGGGTACGATTGGTTTTTGTAACGGAATAAGGAATTTGCCGTGTCAAGTATATGAGAAGGATGTATTTGTATATGATCCTCACTGTTTTGCAAGGAATGAACATGGTTGTATTTCAAGTAGTGATATTCACGACCTTACACCTGAATATAGCTTGAGTAATTTATCCAGACATATTTATCGTGGTGCCACCTTCCTTATTTTTATCAATCGGATAGTTGATGACTTAAAAAAACAAAATGAAGCTTATAATTGGATCCCATCTATACCTGGAATATTGTTTACAAAAGACTATAAACCACTTGCTGGTAATAGTATTAGTCTTCCTCAATAATCATTATCTTTCTCCCTTAGTTGTAAAAGACAGCTTAAAAATACCTATTTTGCAGACGATTAATGTTCCACTAAGAATAAGAGAAGGTGGGGCTCTTCTTTTTTATAATATGAACCGTGAGATTTTGGGTATCTCCCTAGAGATAGGAGACGGACAATTGATAATACTGCCTGAATATAAATCTAATGAAGAAATCATAGCTACTTTTCTTAATAGAGTGATACCGAAAATTTATGAGACCCAATCGAAGGTAAATATAATTGATCTTTTTTTATCTCTCGGAGAAGAAAAAATCAAGGAAGAAATGCAAAAATTAGAAAACGAACGAGAGATTCTGGATAAAAAATTTGAACCTGCCAAGGAAAAATTGGCTACAGCTACTCGTATTAAAATCCAAACCATAGAAAGTGACGATACGGCGAATTTAGTACTCAAATACCATGATAATGCTTTAAAACAGGATGATGTTGCTCTCTTTTATCTTTATAAAATCATTGAGGTTTTAGAAAAAAAATATGGCGGTGAGAAAGAAGCTAAAGATATTATAGGATGTAATACTGAATGGAATTTGATAGGGAAAGTTGCTAACGCAAGTTATGCTGATATTCGTCATGCTCCGAAACCAGGAGAAAAAATAAAAGAATGGAGCTCAGAAGACATTAAGGCTTGTTTTGAAGGTGTTGTAAAAATTATCCAAGTGTATCTTAAGACTCTATTCTAATTCTTGTTTTAACTTTTAACTTGTGGTTTTACCTTTTTACTTCTAACTTTTTACTTCCAGAGTCATCCTTAACTCGCCTTAGCAGGTTTTACGGTAATATGTTTCTTCGCAATTTCAACTAATGCAGAGAATGATTCTGGAGCGTTGACTGCCATTTCTGCCAGCATTTTTCTGTTTATTTCGACATTGGCTTTGGCTAAGCCGTCAATCAACTGCGAATAGGTTATGCCCTGGCTTCTTGTAGCGGCATTTATTCTCTGTATCCACAAACTGCGGAAGTTTCTCTTTTTTGTTCTTCTGTCTCTATAGGCATAGACAAGTCCTTTTTGAACAGCATCCTTTGCCACGGTATAGAGTTTACTTCTGCCGGCAACATATCCCTTTGCTTTGCCTAATATTCTTCTTCTTTTTTTCTTTTTTATTGTTCCTCTTTTTACTCTAGACATCTTTACTCCTCACCCTGTTCGTAATCAGATAACAAAAACCAGATTTTTCTGTCCTCTGTTTTCTGACATCTGTCCTTATTTATAAGGTATCAGCTCTTTTATTCTTTTATGGTCTGACGCATCAACTGTATCTTTTTGCGCTAATCTTCTTTTCTGCGTTGTACCTTTACTGCTTAAAAAGTGTCGTTTTCCTGCTTTGTTTCTTATTATTTTTCCGGAAGCAGAACGACGAAACCTTTTAGCCGCCGATTTCTTTGTTTTCAGTTTTGGCATTTTTCTCTTTCTTAACTTCTATAGGCGCAAGAACCATCATTAGTGCTTTGCCTAACATATAAGAAGGTTTTGCAACTTTACTTATATCTTCCATCCCTTTCTGTATTTTCGCGAGAAGCTGACTACCTCTTTCCTTACGAGCCATCTCTCCTCTTCTAAATCGCACTACTATTTTCGCTTTATGCCCATCCTCAAGAAACTCTCTGATGTGTTTTGCTTTTACTTCAAAATCGTGCTCGCCGATGGAAGGCCTAAAAACCATTTCCTTCATCTGCTGTACTCTCTGTTGTTTCTTCTGGTTTTTCTCTCTCTTTTGTTGTTCGTATTTATATTTTCCGAAATCTATTATTCTGCATACCGGCGGTTTAGCTTCCGGAGCCACTTCCACAAGGTCTAATTCCAACTCTTTAGCAATATATAAAGCACGATTTAACGGCATAACGCCTATCTGTTTGCTATCGGGTCCTACTACTCTAACCGTTTCTGCCCTAATCCATCTATTTATTCGAACTCTTTGTGTTTTTGCTTGCAAGGTTTTCTTTAAGATTTACTTTCTAAGACCAAGTTTTTTAAGCGTTTCCAAATATCGGGCTTCGGACTCTTTTTTTAAATAATTTAGTAAAGCTCTTCTTTTACCGACCAATTGCAGTAATCCTCTTTTGGATGTGCGGTCATGTTTAAATTTCGCAAGATGCTGCGAAAGAGTGTTTATTCTCTGTGTAATAATTGCTATTTGCACCTCCGGCGAACCTGTATTTTTAGGGTCTTTACCGAATTCTTCAACTATTTTCGCTTTATCTTCCTTAGTAAAAGGCATAATTAAAAACTCCTTATTAAATTATTAGGGTGGAATTATATCATAATCTATTTAATTTCTCCAAAATCAATTCCAGTTTCTTTTTTAGTTCTTTACTTTCCGTTATACTTCTACCCATAACTAAATAATCCGCTCCGCGTTTTATTGCATCTTCAACGGCAATTATTCTTTCTTGGTCGTCTGAAGGTAGCTTCTCCAGTCTTACTCCCGGGGTAACAATGATAAAATTCTCTTTTGTATTATCTCTTATCAAACTTATCTCTTCACCGGAACAAACTATTCCGCCCAAACCACACTCTTCGCTAATTTTGGCAAGTTTTAGAACCTGCTGTTTCATCGGCAAAGAAAAACCCATTTCCTTTAGTTTTTCTTCATCTAAACTCGTAAGGATGGTAACGCCCAAAAGTATCGGTGTCCTGCCCTTTCCTTCCGAAGATAACGTTTTAACTTTTTTTACAACTTGCTCAAGCATCATTCTGCCGCCCAAAGAATGCAGAGTCAACATATAAACCTTTTCATTAAAAGCCACTTCTACCGCATTTGATATAACACTTGGGATATCATGGAATTTTAAGTCAAGGAAAACTTCTGCGCCCTTATCTTGAATCATATGGATAATATCCATTCCTTCTTTTAAGAAAAGTTGATGTCCGATTTTGAAAATGGAAACATATTCGACTAAATCTTCTACTAAGCGCTGTGCCTCTTTTCTCGTAAAAACATCCAAAGCTACTATTATCGGTTTATCTTTTCTCATTTTTTAGGAAATAACGGTTTTTCTTTTTTTATTTTCTTATTCGGCAAAAGAGTTATTAAATTTTCTTTAATTGAAAAAGCCGATGGAACTTCAAGTCCAAGCTGTCTAAATATGACTTCGCTCGTGTTCGGCAAGAAGGGATATATCAATATTGCAATCGTTGCAAGTCGTTGCGCCAAATAATAAAGAAGTGTATTTAAAGAATCGGTATCTTTTTGTTTTGCCAAATTCCAGGGAGCGTATTCTTCTATAATCCGGTTGGTTTCCCGTATCAAATTCATTATATTGACCAATACCTTGGAAAATTCCGCAGCTTCGATTTCCCGATTGCGAATATTCAATTGTGCGGATAAATCTAATTTTATAGATTTTATTTTAATATTGTTTGCTTCATCATTTGCAGCTGGAATTTTCCCCTCGCAATATTTTTCTATCATCGTCAATATGCGCAAAACCAAATTGCCCAAATCATTTGCAAGGTCATTATTATAACGTTCTTCAAGTCTCCTGATAGAAAAATCTCCGTCGTGGTCAAAAGGGAATTCAGTTAAAAGAAAGTATCGCAAAGTATCTGCTCCGTATTCCTCCACTAAAGGCAAAGGGTCTATCATATTGCCCAATGATTTGCTCATCTTTTGCCCTTCAACGGTAAAAAAACCGTGGACAAAAAGTTTTTTGGGCGTTTTTTCTCCAACCGCCAAAAGCATCGCGGGCCAGATAACCGCATGAAACCAACATATATCTTTAGCCATTAAATGCACATCCGCAGGCCACCACTTTGAGAAATTCTTGCTGTCATCGGCATATCCTATAGACGATATATAGTTTATTAAAGCGTCTATCCAGACATAGATTGTCTGAGAATCATCAAACGGAAGATTTATTCCCCACTGAACGGTTTGCCTGGAAATGCTAATATCTTCTATCCCCAAAATCAACTTACTTAAAACTTCTTTTTTAAGCGCAATAGGGAGTATTTCTATTGTGTCATTTTCTATCAATTCTATAAGTTTATCTCTATAATCGCTTAGTTTAAAGAAATAATTTTCCTCTTTTAGTAATTCCGGCTCTGTTAAATGCAGAGGACATTTACCTTCTACTATGTCATTTTTTTGTAGAAATTTTTCGCATCCTCGACAATAAAGCCCTTCATATTTGCCTTTGTATATCAGACCGTTTTCATGAAGGTTACTTAAGAATTTTTTTACCGCGTCTTCATGCTTTTTATCGGTAGTGCGGATAAAATAATCATAAGATATATTTAGCTTATCCCATACATATCTGAACTTTGCGGAAATTTCGTCGCAGAACTCTTTTGGGGTTTTTCCAACAGCTTCAGATGCCTTGGCTATTTTCTCTCCATGCTCATCTGTTCCCGTTAGGAAAAATACCTCTTTACCTTCTTGACGAGCAGAACGCGCTAAAACATCAGCCGCAATTGTGGTATAGCTATGCCCTACATGCGGAATGCTATTTACATAATAAATAGGTGTAGTGACGTAAAATTTGCCCGGATTATTATTTGCTTTCATAGGTTAGGCAAACTATAAATTGGTCTGTTATTTCAGATGTTAAACTTGCTCTTTCTCCAGACGGTATAAGTCTCACCGAGGTGGAAATATTCTTAATTTCAATTTTCTCTTTTTCAATCCATTTATTTATAATTTGTTCAAGTTCTTCAAGACCTTCTCCTGTAGCTGAACTCATGAAAATTTTAACTTTTTGCATAACAATCCCCCTTTATTTAAAAAGTTTTTTCTGCTCCTTTGATTTTGCTTTAACAATTCCCAAGCATTCATAACATAACGGCGTGGCTTCTCTTCCCTGCGCGGTTCTTTTTATAAGACCCTGCTGAATAAGATAAGCTTCACATACTTCTTGGAGAGTATCTTCTTCTTCGCCCAAAGATATCGCCAATGTCTTTATTCCCACAGGCCCACCGTTAAACTTTTCCACCAATGTTTTAAGCAAAAGTTTATCCATTTCGTCAAGACCATATTCATCTACACCCAGAAGTTCCAACGCTTTTGCTGTAATATCTTTATTAATAACACCGTTAGCCTTTACTTGAGCGTAATCTCTTACTCTACGAAGAAGTCTATTTGCTATTCTAGGAGTGCCCCGGCTTCTTGAGGCCAATTCCCAGGCTCCTTCTTCATCTATTTCAATATTCAAAATTCTGGCAGACCTTTTTACTATCTGAGCAAGTTCGCCGGCATTATAGAAACCTATGCGAATTATCATCCCAAATCTTGCCCTCAAAGGAGAAGTAATAAGCCCCGTGCGAGTGGTTGCTCCTATTAAAGTATAATGCGGAAGTTCAAGTTTTATAGCGCGCGCCGAGGGGCCCTTACCAACCATTATGTCTAACTTATAATCTTCCATAGCCGAATAAAGCACTTCTTCTACCGTATGAGGCAACCGGTGTATCTCGTCTACGAAAAGAACTTCCTTTTCCTTCAAACGCGACAAAAGTGCCGACAAGTCTACGGGTCTTTCTATAACGGGACCGGATGTCGAATTAATATTAACACCTAAATCTCTTGAGACTATATTGGCAAGAGTGGTTTTTCCTAATCCCGGAGGCCCGTGAAAAAGAATATGGTCAAGAGCTTCCCCTCTATCTTTTGCCGCCTTTATAAATATGGACAGCTGCTCCTTAATCTTTCCCTGTCCCGCAAAATCCTTCCAAGATGCAGGTCGCAGTTCATTATCCAGTTCTTTGTCTTCAAGCGTAGGTTTCGGATTTATAACTCTTTCTTTTGCCATTTTATAAGTGTTTTAAAGAATATTTAATAAGTTCTTCCAAAGACGGCTTTTTGTCTTTAATAGTTATATATGAAGTTTTTATAGATAAAAGCGCCTCTTTTTTACTGCAACCCAAAGATATAAGCGCGCGTACCGCTTCTTCTATAAGCGATGATTCCGCTTCATTTAATCCTTCTGTCTTGTCCAATATCCCTCCCACAGAAGAAATCTTTTCTTTAAGCTCTATAACCATTCTTTGGGCGGTCTTTTTCCCGACCCCGGGTATAGCGTCAAGTCTATTAAAATCGTCTTGGATTATTGCTTTTTTAAATTCATCTGATGAAATGGAAGATAAAATACCCAATGCTAATTGCGGACCTATCAAAGTAACAGAAATCAACATTTTAAAAGTTTTAATCTCCTCTTCCGTCTTAAACCCATAAAGACGCATCATATCTTCTCTGACATGAAGATAAGTAAAAAGACTAATATCTACACCTATTTCTCCCAAGGAATTATATGTAGAAACGGGAATATTTAATCCGAAGCCCACCCCATTAACATCTACTCTGATATAAGTCGGAGATTTGTAAGCGAGTTTACCTCGCAAGGAATCTATCATAGTTTATCTTATTAAAGATTGAAAATTACAGATTAAAAATTCTTAGAATCTTCAATCTTAAATTTTAAATGTTGTTTTTTATTTTATTATCCCAATCCATAGAATTCATGCAACAAATAGCCACACCCAAAGCATCTGAAATATCAACACGCTTGAATTCTACATTCAAAGATAACATTCTTTTCACCATATCCTGTACCTGCTGTTTTTCAGCTCTACCATATCCGGTAACCGCTTGTTTTACAGCAAGAACGGAATAACCAAAAACCCTAAGCCCCTTTTTTATTCCCACCAACCCAACTACTCCCACAATTTGTCCGATTTTCAAACCTGCGTTAGGGTTTCTGGAAATGAAAGGTTCTTCTACCGCAATACTGCCAGGCTTAAACTTTTTTATTAACTGAACAACTTTATCATAGATTTTTTCCAGATACAAAGGATATGACTCAGGATAAGTATTTTCAATTATTCCATAGTCAATAGTCGTAAGTTTTGAATTATTATCTTTCGTAATTATTCCGTAACCACTTACTTTTATGCCGGGGTCAAAACCAAGAACAATAGGATTCATATGTTTTTATCCAAATTAGAAGATATTTTGTAGAAGATTACCGCAAAAACTTCCTCTTTATTTTCCCGCAAAATTATTTTTTGAATAATTCTAACTGCGGTTTTTTAAATAGTTTATAGTGTTTCAATATTCTTAAAAGTTCCAAAGTATCGTTGTAGTAATTTTTATTACTCTTGATATTCTCTATAAGCCAGGCAAGCATAGCAGGGAAAGTTATCAGATGGTCTACACCTTTTGCCTTGAGAAGTTTTTCTGATTTGTCACGCATATCTTTATTAGTGGGTAGATTGGAAATCACCAAAATTTTCTTAAAATCAGCTGTTTTTAATGTTTTTTGGGCTTCTTTTAGATTTTCAGAACTTAAGAAATCAATCAGTCCCTCGTCTTTTTGAATAACAGAAGGGTAAAATTTATCGGTATGCCAGGGTTCAATCCTTATTATCGCGTTATGGACTAACTTAGCAGATTCGCCGTCTAATACAAATTCTGTCAATTCTTTAGTTTGATTTGTATTGAGGTTTACAACAAAAAAGTCTACTCCCCTTCTGGATGTTTTACCCTTAGGAACAAATTTGAGATTAGCTTTGACTATAAATCCCGATATCTCAAAAAACTCTCTAACTAAGAATTCGTTTATATTGCCCATTTCGATAGTATTTTAGCATATTCTGACTCAATTTTTACCAACAGATTTATAGTATAATATTGACATGGAAAATTTATGGGCACCTTGGAGAGGCAAATACGTAGCAAATGTAGGAAAGATAAAAGGTTGTTTCCTGTGTCAACATTTAAAATTAAAAGATACGAGGAAAAGTTTGATACTTTATAAGGGAAAACACTCTTTTATAATTTTAAATAAGTTTCCTTATAACAACGGGCATCTTATGATAGTCCCTATCAAGCACATAAAAAATTTAGAAGATTTAGGCGATGAGGAATTAAATGAAATTTTTTTGCTTGCCAGAAGAATAATTCCGATATTGAAGAAAGTGTATCATCCGCAAGGTTTTAATATTGGCATGAATCTTGGGGTATGTGCGGGAACAAGTGTGGCAGAGCATATGCATCTGCATATAGTTCCCCGATGGGAAGGGGATACGAATTATATGCCCGTTATAGGTGGAACTAAAATTATCCCCGAATCTTTGGAGGAAAGTTATAGGAAAATTAAGAGCGAAATACAAAATAGTTGGAACAAAAAATCTAAATAAAAGGTAGGAATTTCTCAATAATCCCCAAATTATCCGCACATCTTTATGCCTTCCCAAAAGGACTTATACGGCTTGCGGCATGGGAAAAGAGAATGTATCGGAGAAAGACCCCGCTCAGCGCATTAATTAATCGTATTTAGTATAATCTAAATCCTAATGGAACTCACTATATGCCTCTTTGGTCGGATAAAAACTTTCGATTTCCACCTTAAACCCCCATTCATACCCGTGCTGTGACACCTTGAGCAATAGAATATTGTTTCCGCTCTTCAGGGTTGGTTTCACCACATCAGGTTCATGAGCTATTGACCGACCTACATCCATTGAATGAATCTTTTCGCCATTGAGCCAGACCTCAACTCCATCATCAGAGTTTATTTTAAGAACCACTTCCTGTTCTCTTTCGGAATGCAAGTAAGTGACAGCGTAGACAATTTTATCGTCAAATTTGAAGTACTTTATCAAATTGACAATGTTGTCCTCATTGATTTCAGCTTTTTGCCACTGAATGTCCCTGTAGTCAGCTCCCTTATAACTAACTGATAGATCGATTTGACCTTCTTCCGGCCCGTATTTCTGTTCGGAAAGTTTTTTATTTTTGTCAAACTCAAAAGGTCCGACAATGTTCCATTTGCTTAAATGACCACCTTTCCCAGCAGTAGTTTTGTAGAGTGATATAGGATAGCCTTTTATTTTGAAGTCTATCTGCATTATTTGACTGTTGTGCGCCCCTACCCATGGTGGCTTGGGAAAAAAAGGAATCTCCGGAATACAAAATGAAGAAGGCTTTCTTACCTTATAATCCTGAGAAAATATTACCTTTTTCCCCTCGCCGATATAATCAGTGATTGTAACACCGAAGGTATTGCCATCAATCAAGTCAGAGCCATTGTAAAGACAAGTCCTCTCCGGCCCTTTATAAAGATATTCCGTCTTGCTCTTTTTCACGCCAATCCCAGCTATGGCCAGCAAAGTCTCAAGAACAGCATCGTTGGGATTATTTTGTTGCGCATACTGAACTATGATATCCTGTGAAGATTGATTAGTTGTCTTTCCCAGTAAGCCCTGCAAACGACGTGAAGCGGCTCTATGTCGAAAGTCATCGAAATTTGCCTCCTCAACCTTAACTTTTACCGTGACTGGCTGGCTGACGGACCGAATGGGAACTTTAATCCGATTAGTATAGGTCTTTTCGTCATATATAATACGAGTTGACTTGCCGTTGATTTTGACAGTTTCAGCCTTGCGAGTGCAAGGTAGTTCAATAATGTAAGACCGAGATTTTACCTGTCCATTATAGCTGCCCTTTACCGGACTCACTTTAACGGTGACGATATTCCCTTTACGCATATAGCTTAGGGTGGTAAGGGCATAATTGTCCTTTAGGTAATCCTTCGTGAAGCCATCATCCTCATAAAGCGAATAATTCCCGGTTTTACCATCCTCTCCGGGATAACAACGGATAACCAGTTCCTTCAATGGCTCAGTCGTCATACGGGAAGTATAGGACTGATTGGGAATAGGCATCCCTCCCTTTGCGTAGAACGGGAACTCATTAATGTCCGCGGCAACGATTACTTCCTTATTACCCGAATATCTCTCGCCTGTAAACCAGTTGTACCACATGCCTTCAGGGAACCAGACCGTTTGCGTGGCAACTTTATTTGGTCCTGCTCCAAGTGATACGATTGGCGCAACCAAAAATGTATCGCCAAAGAAATACTGATGAGGATTACAATAAGCTTTTTCCTCCTCAGGATACTCAAGATACATCGGTCGGTTAAGAGGTAATGATTCTCTGTGAGATTGCCAGACACTGGAATAGATATAGGGAAATAAGAGTGAACGCAGATGAAAGGCAATGCGCATAGAATCTTCTGCCTGTTCACTATATTTCCATGGTCTGCGGTCTAATTCTGGGGAACGGGTTGAATGCGAACGCAAAGCAGCAGTGGTAGAGCCAAACTGTACCCAGCGCGTATAAGATTCCTCATTGCGAGAGCCCCAATGCCCTCCGATGTCATGAGACCAGAAGAAACAACCGACATTCCCGGCGGTGGAGGTAAACGGCACTTCAAATGCCAACATTGACCAGCTAGTATCCGCATCGCCAGAAAAATGAATTGGGTACCGATGGTCGCCCCAGCCTGCCCAACGGCTAAAAGACTGTCCCCGTTGATTATTCTTGCCCGTATGCTGATAGTAGAAGTGATTTAACCATGCCAGATTGCTTAAACTCGGAATACTTCGGGTAAATGGATACTGCTGCCAATCAAGCCACCAGAAATCCACACCCTTTTTCTCCAGCGGCACGTGCGTGTGTTCAAAAAGCGACTCCAGATACTTTTTATCGCCCGCATCAAAGGGTAGCCATTCATTCGTGGAAGGGTCCTTACCCAGGGCTTCCATAAATTCCTCATAAGTGTCTTCGTGCGGACCAACACCATCAGCGGGATGGACATTTAAGGTTACAAAGAGTTTATGTTCGTGGAACCACTTCAGCAAATCCTCAAAATCGGGTAGCAATTCACGGTTCACTGACCATCCGGTCCATCCAGCCCGGTGCCAGTCCATATCCAGGACCATCACATCCAGCGGGAAATCCTGCTGGCGGTATTCTTCTACAATCTGGCGGTAATCCTCAGAACTATAGGGCCAATAGCGGGAATACCATGCGCCCAACACATATTTACGCGGCATCGGCACCTCTCCCGCAATCCTGGTGAAGACCTTAAGTGCAGCCTTATAATCATCGCCGTAACCAAACAAATACCAGTCGGTTCCACTGTCTTGCGGACGGGCTTCTATCCAGTCATCGGTGAAGAGACAGCTCTGGGAATCATCCAGCAAATACCAGCCGTCCCTGGCAAGCAGTCCATCGCCAAGGTCAACCGGGCCTCTCACTCCGTCCAGGGTGCGAATGGTGCCGCCAAGATTCTGTTGGTTTTGTTTCCCCGGGACCCACTCTATGGTCTCTTTCCCCTTCTTAATGTAGGCTTTCAGATTCTGAGGATTAAAGGGATTGCCATCAGGAGAGTAGATGAGTTCGAGCTTGCCAGTATCAATTATAGTCTTATTGCCTTGCTGGAGTATTTTAAAATCCTTAAACGCCGCCTTGCGGTTGATGGCAAATGTGGACCTGGCATCAATAAATTTGGCGGTCTTGGAATATTCCATTCGGATGCATTCTGGAGCGATTACCGTGAAGCGTGCTTCGCCCACGACGATTTTAGTTTCCCCCTGCCTTTCGTAATGGAGGGACTCTTGGGCACATGAGACGAGAGACCCCAATCTCAAGAATGTTGCGAAGAGCACCACACCAATGTGAAATAGGGTGTACTTTGACATACCTGTCGGTCTTGCATTGAAAGCCTCCTTGTATTTTCCCAACTTTATTATATAAGCTGACATTTCCACTATTAGACCAACAACACTGACGGATTAAACGCCCGTTAACACAACCAGGCCTTTCAATTCCACGATAATATCAAAATCTTTCTAGAAATTTGTTGCCAAATTAACCAAAATCCAAATTATTGACTTTATCCATTAAACCAATATCAGATGCTCTTCTTTAATATTTGGAATCCTGGGATAAACTCTATTTTCTTATTTTTAACTGTGGGATATGCAATTCCTGCCCCGCATATATAAGATTAGGATTTTCGAGTTTGTCTTGGTTAGCTCTATAAATAAGAGGCCATTTGTTAGCATCGTTATATTCTTTTCTTGCAATTTTCCAAAGCGAATCATTTTTCTGCACGATATAAGTTGTCCCGCCGCGTATCTCGAAATTTTCTTTATATGCCGCCAATTGTGTTTCTATCTGGGAAAGATAATATTCAAGTTCTTCTGTCTGTTCTTTTTGGAGCTGAACTGTTTTCAGGGACTGTGAAATTTCGTTTTTCAGCATTTGAAGTTCTGTTTCGGTAAGCATTTGCGGCGCAACAGCCATTTGCGGAATTTCGGTTCCCGGAGGCGTTCCCACTATATAACCCCCAACTCCAATACCCCGATTTCCCCATATATCTGTATCATCGGATTGATAATACCTGGCTCTCCAGCCGAATTCCTGCAACCTCGCCCTTATTTTCAGTATGAGATTTTCTTGTTCTTCAGTCTGTGTTGCCGCAAAAACCGTTACACATATAAAAACAGAAACAAAAGCAACCAATAATATTTTTAAAATTCCGCTTTTCATAATCTTTCCTCCTTTTTATATTGAAAAATTCAAAAGTCTTTTAATTTTAAGTTCTCCCGCTTTGTTCGCCTCTCAGCAAGGCGGATAGTCTAAATAAAAATATCGCAAATTACATATACGCAAACGCCTTTTTGCATTATACCTCTTTCATTAGACAAGTCAACAAGATTACGTTCGCCTGTTTTTTTCCCAACGCAAAAGCTCTGTTACTTGAGAAAGCGTGCTGCCTTCTTTGATTTCTTTGCGGACTCTGTTTTCCTTTTCCAACACATCCATTGCGCGATTAGCTATTTCGGTGGCTTTTAATTGAGGAACTACTACTACTCCGTCATCATCTCCTATTATCCAGTCCCCCGGAAAAACTTTTACTGTGCCTACTTCAACGCCAACTCCTATTTCTCCGAATCCTTTCGGTTCGCCTGCCTGTGGAGTAATTATTTTTGCAAATGCCGAAAATTTAAACTTTTTTATTTCCGGGACATCTCTTATTGCCCCGTCTATCACCACGCCTGCAATGCCTTTTTGCTTAGCGCTCCATGATGCAAGTTCTCCCCATACCGCAGGACCAACCCCACCACAATCAATTACTATAACATCTCCCTTTTCCGCTTTATCTATTGCTTCCACCGGTTTTGCCCAATCACCCGGGTACGTTCTTACCGTAAAAACTTTCCCTACCAATTTAATATTTTCCAGTATAGGTCTTATATCTCTGCAATAACCGCCCCTATGAAGCGCATCGGATATATTGGAAGTAGATACTTTAAAAAAAATATCTTTTATGTCCTCCCCGCTAATTCTTTTATATAGAGATGTTTTTACAGGTTTTTTATCTTTTATACTTTTTTTAATAATCCGTGTCGCTTCTTTTGCATTTTCAGATTTTGTTATTGCTCCTCCGACAATTATTATAGAAGCACCTGCTTGGACTGCCTTAGAAGCAGTTTCGCTGTTTATTCCGCCAGCAACCGCAATAGGTATATTTACTGCCTTGCTGATTTTTCCCAAATCTTTAAAAGGGTCTTTTCCCCTCATTTGCGCATCAATGGGAGTGTGTATACACAAATAATCTGCGCCCCAACTTTCAACTTGTTTTGCTCTTTTTACCAAATCTTCTACTTCAAGAAGGTCAACCATGATTTTAGCGCCATAATTCCTGCCTGCTTCAATGCACTCTTTTATGGTACTGTCAGAAATTCCACCGAGCACACAAACGATATCCGCCCCTGATTTAGCCGCAACTTCGACTTCGGCTCTACCCGTATCCGCGATTTTCATATCTGCGATTATGGTGTAATTCGGAAATTCTTTTCTTAGAGTTCTAACCGCATCCATCCCTTCACTTTTTATAAGAAGAGTTCCCGCCTCAAGCCAATCAGCTCCGCCTCCAACCGCTTCATGAGCAAGTTTTACGGCTCTTTTTAATTCAATAAAATCAAGCGCAACTTGTATTATAGGTTTCATTGTAGTGTGATTTTACAATACTAAGAACTTTTGTCAAAATGAAGATATTGCATTTTGAAATTTAAATAGGTAAATTACAATTATTAAATTAAGGAGGTCATTAATGATTAAAGAAATTATAATACCGAAATTGGGAGAAACAATTAAAGAAGCAGCTATCGATAAATGGCGCAAAAAAGAAGGCGACAAAGTAACAAAAGGCGAAGTCCTGGTTGAAATTATGACCGACAAAGCAGTTTTAGAAGTTGAATCTTTGTATGACGGATTCTTAAGGGAAATATTAAAAAAAGAGGGTGATACTGTCCCTGTTTTGAGTGTTATAGGATACATTGCGGATAGTATGGATGAGGAAATAACTGAAGTTGGAAAAACAGAAGAAAAAAGCGATTCTCAGTCAGAACATACGTTCTCCTGTCCGTTGAATGTAAAGAAAGTAAAAAACACCTGATACTAGATTCTGCCTGCCCGCCAAGATTTAGCAGGCGGGGATTCTCGTTAAAGATTTATTTTTAATATTTTTTACTAGTATCAAGAGTTTGATTCCCATCCAATATCATAATCCGTAGAAGCTGGAACATTTCCCCTCTTTGCTCTCGGAGTTCCGAAGTCATTCTGCATGTTGGGTCCAAAACTGTAAAGCTTGAAACCGCCAATATAACTGGAATATTTAAGACTTTCACTGTTGAATGGGTCAATAGGAATTTCCTTTAAAAATTTAGGTGCTAATTTACCTAATATTTCCGGATAATTTCCATTTTTTGCCTTATAGATTTTCAAAGCAAGTCCAACATCTATTGGAAGTGCAGTATTGCGGTAGTATGATAACATATCATCTCAATTGAATTATATTGGTGGATATAATTTTTGCACCTGCGAATAAAAAGGTGAAATTTTATTGAAGGGGAGCCTTGGGTTGTATTTCCCTAACCACCTCACGGACTTGAATAAGAACATAGAATATCGGTGTTAAAGGAGGACTATGCTTAAAAGAAGAAATAGATTTAGAATTATAAGTTGTGCACTTGCAATATTTTTCTTAGTCGCTGCATCAATAATTGCAGAGGCAGCCAATCAAGGGGTATTCTATGAAATTTTTGTCCGCTCTTTTTACGACTCTGACAGCGATGGTATAGGCGATTTTAATGGTTTAATTGAAAAATTGGATTATCTAAATGACGGAAATCCCCAAACACTTACAGACTTAGAAATTAAAGGGATATGGCTTATGCCGACACTGGAATCGCCAAGCTACCACGGATACGATGTTGTTGATTACTACAAAATAGAAAGTGATTATGGAACCGAAGAGGATTTCAATAAATTTGTAGCTGAAGCTCACAAAAGAGGGATAAGCGTAATAATAGATTTAGTCTTAAATCACACCTCCTCAAGACATCGCTGGTTTGCGGATTCTTGCAGGGCAAGAAAAAGTAAAAAAAAGACGAAAGGGTTGCCTTCGGATGTGCTAGCGAAGGCAGACTGGTACGTATGGAAAGACACTATGCCGCAAGGGTGGTGGAAGCCCTGGGGAGGCGGCGAGTCAAAAGATGTGTGGCATTACAAAAAAGGCTCTTATTATTATTCGGCTTTTTCCGTCGATATGCCAGATTTGAATTATAAAAATAGAGAAGTAATAGAAGAGATGAAACGAATTATAAGGTATTGGCTTAATAAAGGAATAGATGGATTTAGATTAGACGCAGTCAGGTATTTAATAGAAGAGAGCGGGGGAGTATCGGGTCAGGCGGATTTAAAACAGACCCACAAAGTTTTAACGGAACTTGCAAGCTATGCAAAGAGTATAAATAAAGACTGTATATTAATAGGCGAAGTTTGGGCTGACAATAAAATTGTCTCGGAATATTATGGGGAAGGCAACGAGTTAAACCATGCTTTCAATTTTGATTTGGCTGCTGCAATAATAAATTCTATAAAATCCAATGATTATAGAGAAATCGAGAATGTTTTAAATAAAATGAATTGCTATAATGCGCCCATAAATTTTTATTCGCCTTTTCTTACCAACCATGACCAGAATAGAATCGCTTCAGAATTAAATGGGGATGAACAAAAGTTAAAACTTGCAGCAAGCTTATTATTATCAGTGAAAGGCACTCCTCCTTTTATCTATTACGGTGAAGAAATAGGCATGACAGGCAGGGGGCAGCATAGGAGAATACGAATACCTATGCAATGGGATGATACTGAAAACGGCGGCTTTACTAAAGGTAAGCCGTGGGAAAAATTACAGGATAATTTCATAAGTATCAATGTCAGTTCTCAGGAACTTAAAGAAGACTCGCTGCTTAACCATTACAAGAAATTCATTAGAATAAGAAATAAATACGGGGAATTGATAGATAATGGCGAAATAAGGTCGGTAGGCGCTAATAACGATAAAATCTACGCATATATTTATACTAATGATGATAGAGGTTTATTATTTATCCACAATTTTGATGATAAAGAGGCAAAAGATATTAAATTGAATCTCTACGATGCAGGAATTAAAAGTGGAAAATATGAGGCAGTAAATTTATTAAGTGCCAATAAAAAAATGGAAGATGTCACCGAAGAAAATATGCATGAGTATGAAATAATTTCCTTAGGGAGGTATGAGAGTTTAGTCTTAGATGTAATAAAAAAGTAAATCGGTTATGTTCAACAACTTCAAGTCCTCTTAATTTGTTCTTTAATTTATGCCATGGCGATAGCGGCTTGAAACGGTATTACAAGAGATATTTAACGCTTTAGCAATATCTTCAAATGTCATATCTTGAAAAATCTTCATGTTGATGACTTCTCTTTGTTGCGGGGGGGGGTAAATAGAATCGAGCATTTAGAATCCAGTATCTAGCATCAAGAGCCAGATTCCCAGACAATATCATAATCCTTATTAGCTGGAGCATCCTGCTCTTTTGCTCTCGGTGTCCCATAATCATCCCGCATGTTAGGACCCAAGCTGTAAAGCTTGAATCCACCGATGTAACGGGAATATATGAGACCTTTTCCGCTGAATGGGTCGGTAGGAATCTCTCTTAAAAATTCAGGCGCTAAACCCTCCAACTTCTCGGGATAAATTCCGTTCTTTGCCTTGTGTAGTTTCAAAGCAAGCCCGACTCTGCATACTCCAATATTTGCCTGATGTCTTTCTTGCAAATCCCGTACTCTATCGAGTCCTGGTAGGAGGGCTGCGGTAAAAATATAGAATTTTTGTCTGGCCTGTTGCCACTCTTGGTCAAAAGGAATCGTTTGAGCATTCTTATACTCATAGTATGGGATATTATAATTATCTTGCATCTTAGATAGTACTGTTAGGTAATATGCAAAATCTTTTTTCATTATTGGTCTATAGTAGAGAATATTAAATAATGAAAAAACTAAAGCGTTTTCCTGAAGTTCTCCATGTATTTTTCCCATCATATCTCTTAACGATATTTCCCCCTTCGATATTTGTTCAAATACCAATATCCCATAAAGTCTTTCCCCATCCATACATTTAATAAAAGGCTCAATGCCTTCATGGGTAGAGAGTTCATTCATTATCAAGTTTGCTTTTTCGGGTGAAATGCCCTTTGAGTCCGAAATGCTCTCAATACATTCTATTATAATTCCGTCACAGGCAATCCTTATCAATTGCTCAATTAAAGTCAACCCATCTTTTAGATGGTTCGAAATTTTCAATCCGACAATAAGCGTATCAAATGCTTTCCCTGTATTACCTGATTCTGCTTGAAGCAAGGCTTTCGCGCAGAGTAATCTCTCGGTATCTCGCATGTATTCAAGATCTGGGAAACGCATTCCAAGTCCATCTTCATAATTACGATTGAAATTGCATTTAGGTTTCTGGGAACCTTCTTCAAGAAGCTCGTAAATATACTGCATATCTCTGGAGTTGATTAGCTGGGGAATTTCATTTCTTTGTTCATCGGTCCACTCGGAAATATCCGAAAAAGATTTAACATCTGTAATGGTTTTAATTACATTATTCTTTGTGCCACGTTCTTTATTAGGAATATAAGGTGTTCCTCCTTCTGCAGTTGTCATAAGAATAAATGCTTTGTTATAGAGGAGAGCCGCATTCTCTTCATCGGGAACAGGTAGAGGCACAATTTCAGCAATGGTCATGGGCATGCCCTGCACCTTTAATTCAGCAATTTTATTGCGGAGCTGAATACCGAATACAATGTTAAGGATAATATGTACCACAATAATCAGAGCGATTAAACTACCGAATATAATACCTATTACTTTTAAAGCTTTTTTCCCTTTACTCATGACAATCCTCCATTTATCAGGTTAAATTCTTTTTTTAACTGCTCTAATTGTTCTAATGCTGTTGGTCCAGTCTTGTTTTCTCCTGTCTTAACCATATTTGCAAATAGTTGATAAGTTTTGCAGTCAATCCCTAAATCGGAACACAAATTCCCAATGTCATTGGGTTTTTCAATAGTTTTTGCAACTAATGTGGTTTTTCCGCCAATTAATTTATCCGTAAGAGAATTGTCAATTTTTAAACTCACTATACTAATTAAGAGAAGCATTGCTAAACCATAAGCGTAATTTCTTATTAATCTGAAAGTAAAAACGGGAACCGGCTGTTTTTCGAACCAAGCTGTTCTTGCCTTTCGCAAGACTTGAACCTTCAAATTATGTTCAGGTTCTTTGAGCGTGAAATGAGAAAGCTCTTTTTCAATGTCGTTATATTTCATTTCCCAACTCCTTGAGTTTACCCTTTAATTTTTCTATACCGTAACGGTAACGGCTGGCGGCAGTATTTAAAGAGATATTTAGTGCTTTAGCAATATCTTCAAACGTCATACCCTGAAAGAACTTCATAGTGATAACTTCCCGCTGCTTTAGTGGTAAAAAAAACAAAGCATTGGTAATCTTTTCAATTTCTTCATCGTTTAGTTTGTCGGTTGTGTTATCTCGTACAGTAATAATATTTTTGTAATCTTCAATATTTTTCTCGTTTTTGGGTTCGCTTCTTAAAAAATCCATTGCCTGATTTTTTGCCATAGCAAATATGTAACTTGTTAAATTACGGGCTCTTGAAAGACGGTTTCGCTTTTCGGCTATTGCTACAAACAAGTTCTGCATAACTTCCTCCGCTTTGGTGTGCGAACATAGAATAGATAACATGTATTTATAGAGATTCCTTCCGATATTATCGTATATAATTTCAAGGGCACAAGAATCATTTTTTAGAAGCAATTCCTTTATTTTTAATTCTATTTGTTTTTCCATTGATGAGTTCTCTGTAAAGTCATATTAAAGACGTAAATCCCGCCTAAATTTGTCTAAAATTCTTTTTCATAAGCATTACACCACCATACGGACAAAGTTGTCAATGTATACGGCTGGGGTATAATACACACATGATAAAGCTAATTGCCCTCATAGGCCCAACTGCTGTCGGCAAAACAAAAATTAGCCATGAACTCGCGGAAAAATTCCCTCTTGAGATTGTTTCGTGTGATTCCATGCAGATATATCGCGGTATGGATATAGGAACAGCGAAACCTGCATCCGAAGATAGGGAAAAATATTCCCATCATATGATTGATGTCGTTTCTCCGGATTACCATTACAGCGCGGGAGAATATGCGTGTGACGCCGGCAAAGTAATTGAGGGTATAGCCAAACGGGGCAAAACTCCTTTGATTTCAGGAGGCAGCGGGTTATATCTTGATGCCCTGGTTTATGGCATCTCTTCTATGCCTAAAGCAAACCTTGCCCTTAGAAAGAAATTAGGACAAGAAGCGGCTCAAAAGGGAAGCGCTTTTTTGCATGAACTATTAAAGGAAATAGACCCTATATCAGCGAAAAAGCTTCATCCTAATGATTTAAATAGAATAATCCGCGCCATAGAAGTTTATCAGCTTACGGGCGAACCGATGTCCGAAATTCAGAAAGTAAAAAGTAAAATTCAGGATTATCACTGTCTCATAATAGGTATTGCAAGACCAAGACCCCAACTATACGAAAGAATAGATATGAGAGTGGATAACATGTTTGATAACGGATTGGTAGAAGAGGTAAAAATTCTTATCAAACAAGGATATAATCCGGAACTTTCTTCGTTTCAGGCACTAGGTTATAAAGAAGTTGCAAATTATTTAAACGGCAATTTTACTCTGGAAGAAGCAAAAGAAAAAGTTAAGACAAGCACGCGAAACTTTGCCAAGCGCCAAATGACATATTTTCGGAAAAACAAAGATATAAAATGGTTTGTATTGGATGAGGAAAGACAAGAAATTTTTGAAGAAGTGGAAAAATTTATCTCCAAAAGAAAAAGTGATTAATCTTTCTGCAGAACATAGTAGAGATATTCTTTTTTCTTTGTCAGGAAAGATTTATATAGTCCTGTTTCCTTTGTCCCTGCAAATTCTTTGGTTAGCGAATGGAAAATTTTGGGCACTAATTTATTAATAAGTCCTATTCTTCTTTTGTGGTCTAATTCTAATGCTTTAAGAACATTAGGTGTGATAACTTCTTCTTTTATAATTTTCATGTTTGAGTTATTTAATTGTTCCCTTAGAGTTCCTATTGATTGCTCATCTCTTAAATCTGCGAATAGAAAATATCCGCCGGTTTTTAGAACTCTATAAACTTCTTTTAAAAACTTTTCCATATCAGGATAACGATGGGAAGATTCCACGTTTACAACTGCATCGAAGTTATTGTCCGCAAAAGGCAAATTCAAGGCATCACCTTGGCAAAAAGATAATCCTTTGACAAAGTAATGTTTCTTGCAAAAGTTAATAGATTCTTTACAAAGGTCAAGCCCCGTCACGGATTTAGGAACAAAGCATCCGGCTACATAAGAAGCTCCGCCTCCTCTTCCACATCCGACCTCCAAAACATCCAATCCATACAATTTAACGGAACTGACAACATGATGATAAAGTTGAGCGGAATACCTGTTGATTTCGTCTTCTTTCTTAAACTCAATATTTTTGTCATCCGCATAGCCATAATTAAGAAAAGTTACTTCTCCTTTTCTATCCAAATTACTTATATACGAATACCAGATTTTCCAGATAGGGTTTAGTAATTTAGCTTTGGTGATTTTCATATTTTTGCGTCTAAATATTCTTACCCCGTTGGAATTTTCCTACGGGGTTTTATTCGAAAGTTTTCGATAAGCTTCCAATTGTTTTTTTCTGATATCTTCTTTTAAATCTTTTTTATTTGTATATTCGCAAGGATTTAAAGGTTTACAAAAGAAAAATTTATAAGGGATTTTTTTTTGCTTCTCCATGTATTTTATACTATTTAACCCCTTTGAAACAAACAGTTCCTTTTGATGTTTTTGGGAAATCCAAGAAGCTGTAGGAATAACAGGAACATTGGCTTCCATTGCTAAACTTGCAGCTCCTGAATGATTCATTCTGGAAGGAAGATCTAATATATTTCCCGTTTCATCAAAGAGATACCTTGAGGCACCGTCATTAGTCAACCCGATAAGATCCTTTGTATTTTTAAGCCACATAATGCTCATTTCTTTTGTTTTTTTATAATCTTCCCGTGACGCCTGACCGCCTGTTTTAACCGGGACTTGTTCAAGAAAGTTACATAATCGCCACACACCCGGTTTGGAAAAAGCGTCTTCGTCTATCCATCCGTGTATTTTGCGTTTAATCGTAGAAGCAATTACAGACGAGTCGAAATATAAACAATGGTGTGTAACAAGTATACATGGTCCTTCTGGGATATTATCCAGCCCCTCGGCTTGGATATCTAAATACCTATTGACCAAAGTGCCTATAATTCTTGTTTTGAACCAGGAATAGAAAGCAATTTTTAATTTCCTATTTTGCAATAGATGTTGATAATTTTTATCTTTTTTGTCTGGCATTCTTTCAATATTTTGACTCATTGAAATTGAAGAAATAAAGAATTTTAATTATTTCTTTGTATAGCTTTTTGCCAACATTTGTCTTGGATTTAGATTCCTTTTGCTGTTATAATCCATTTTAGCAAAAACCCGTAACTATGGAAACATATTCCTGCAATTTTCAGGAAAATCCGAAGAACGACTTTTAAAGAAATGTTAGAGTATATATTGTATCTGTTTGCTAGGTTTGTGGCCGTTTCTTTCCCAACTCCATTTAAGTACTGGATAGGGTTAAGAACTTCCGATATGTATTTTCTTTTTCACAGAAAAAACCGGAAAGCAGTGTTTTCTAATTTTGGAAAAATTCCGTCGAAAAAAGCAAAATATAATGCCGCGAGAGATATGTTCCATAATTTTTCCAAATATTTGGCTGATTTTCTCTTTATTTCCCAACTGAACAAATATAACTGGAAGAAATGGGTGAAAACGGTAAATAAAGAAAACTTTGACAACGCTTATAGAAAAAACAAAGGAATTATAGCTCTAACCGCGCATATCGGTAATTGGGAGTTAGGCGGCACGATTCTTTCACTAATGGGGTATCCTATTTCGGCAATAGTTTTGCCACAGCGTAATAGAGCGATAAATAATATATTTCTTAAACAACGCTTGGCAAAGGGGCTTAAATCAATATTTCTAGGGCAAAATTTAATAGAAGGAGTTCGAAGATTAAAAAGGGGGGAAGTGTTGGCAATACTCGGCGATAGAAATATTGATTTTTCAAAAAACACAAGGGATAAAACTGCAAATAAAGCTACTGGGGTAGAGGTAGAATTCTTTGGTAGAAAAACATATTTCCCTAAAGGTCCTGCTATTTTGGCATACTGGACCCAAGCGCTTATTCTCCCCGGATTTACAATAAGGAACAAGAACAATAAATACACGCTTCATTTTGAACGCCCAATACAAGTCAAAAGATGTAAAGATAAAGAGGAATTTATCAGAATTAACACGCAGAAAATAGCTACGGTAATAGAAAAATATGTCCGTCTTTATCCCGAACAATGGTGTGTTTTTGAAGAGGTCTGGTAGACAAAAAATAAAATAGATATACGGTAGAAATATGTGGAAATACTTGGAAATACATAGTAGAAAGGCAATTTATTTCCTTGCCCGCTTTGATGCAAAACAAGTAGGCGGAAAAATATTATGAAGATATGCGCGTTAATTGCAGCTTATAACGAGAAAGAAAGAATAGGGCAGCTAATTTTACAAATTCGCGAAGTAGAAGGAATTTCCGACGTAATTGTGGTTGATGACGGATCAGTTGATAATACATATGAAGAAGCCAAAAAAGCAGGCGCAATTGTCCTAAGGCATGAAAAAAACAAAGGCAAAGGCGCTGCATTAAGAACAGGTTTTTCTTATATAAAAAGCAAAGATTACGGCGCCGTTATAACCCTAGACGGTGACGGACAACATAAATATAGTGAAATCCCCAATTTTATAGAAGCATATAAAAAAGGCGACGCTGATATTGTGGTCGGTTCAAGGATGCTTGCCCGCCATCGTATTAGTGGTGGGATGCAATGCAAAGACCTGCCATCTTCCAAAAAGCAGGCGGGTATGCCCTTTATACGATATGCTACAAATCATTTCACTTCTTTTATTACTTCTGTCTTGAGCAGATCTAGTGTTTCTGATAGCCAGTCAGGTTTTAGGCTCATATCAACCGATGCGCTTAAAAAAATAGAGCTCTCCACTTCCAATTTCGAAATAGAATCCGAAGTAATAATAAAAGCCGCGCGTAAGGGTTTCAAAATCAAAGAAATTCCCATTTCCACAGTTTATTTGGCAGAATCTACAAAAAGAAGCAAAATCAATCCGTTTATTGATACTTTAAGATTTTTTAGATTTGTCCTGAAAAATCTATAAAAAAGATAAAGATAGTTTTTTATTTTTACTTGCTATTCTTTATTGACTATATTATGTTTAATAAAGAAGATTACAAAATATTACGAGAAAATATGGTGGAAGTTCAGCTAAAAACAAGGGGAATAAAAGACGAAAAACTCCTGGAAGTTATGGGGCAAATACCAAGACATCTTTTCGTTTCAGAACAACAAAGGTCGTGCGCATATGAAGATTTTCCTCTTCCCATAGGAGAAGGACAAACTATTTCTCAACCCTATATGGTAGCTTTAATGACAGAATTGCTTCGGCTTAAAGAACACGAAAAAGTTTTGGAGATTGGAACAGGTTCGGGATATCAGACGGCCGTTTTAAGCAAAACCGCAAAAGAAGTTTATACTGTGGAAAAAATAGAATCTCTTGCTTTAAAAGCTGAAGAAATGTTTAAAGAATTGGGATACCAGAATATAAAAGTGAAAGTGGGCGACGGAAGTGAAGGTTGGAGCGAATATGCTCCTTATAACGGCATTATAGTAACGGCAGGTTCGCCCAAAATTCCAGAACCTTTGATTAAACAACTCTCTGAAAACGGCCGAATCGTCATTCCAATAGGGGGGCCCTTTTCTCAAGATTTAATCCTCGGGGAAAAAATAAAAGGAGAATTAATAACAAAAACAATTTGTGGATGCACATTTGTGCCCTTAATAGGAAAACACGGATGGGATAAATAAACATTCAAAATTCAAGATTGAAGATTAAAGATTCTTAAAATCTCGAATCTTAAATTTTCCCTCTGGAATCTTAGCAAGATTCCGAGGACTTAGTCCCTGAAATGCTATGCGTTTCTAGGGGTAATCTTTAATAAAAGTAATTTTTATGATAGAGAAGATAATTCAAGTGTTACAAGGACTGCCGGAAGAATTAATCGTAATGATTATTTCTGCATTGCCGATATCAGAATTAAGAGGAGGAATACCCGTAGGGCTTGCCCTTTATAATTTTTCGGTTCTAAAAAGTTTTTTCTTGGCGGTTTTGGGAAATTTCATTTCGGTAATACCTCTTCTTCTTTTCTTGAAACCCGCCAGCGAATTCTTAAGCAAATGGAGACCATTCAAGAAATTTTTCGACTGGTTTTTTGAAAGGACAAAGAGAAAAGCGAAAATAGTTGAAAAATACGAAGCAATAGGATTGGCGCTTTTTGTTGCAATCCCATTTCCTTTAACAGGAGCTTGGACAGGTTGCGTAGCAGCAATGCTTTTCAAAATCAGATTCAAATATTCGGTTATAGCAATTCTTATAGGTATACTACTTGCGGGTATAACCGTAACCGTTCTTTCAATTGCAGGGATAGGATTAATTCAGAAATTACAATTTTAAAATTATGGCTAAGGTATTTGTGAATTATGGAAAAAATTTTACAGGAAATAATAATCAGATGTCCTTTTGACAGACATCAATCTTTTGTGTTAAAAATCAAATTCAAAATTATTGTTTAATCAATAAAAGGAGTAAATGATGGATTATGATATAAAAGATATCAGTCTTGCCGAGGAAGGTAAGTTAAAAATAGAATGGGCTAATAAAAGAATGCCTGTTCTTGCATTGATAAGAGAACGATTCAAAAAAGAAAAGCCACTTAAAGATTTGAAAATCGGGGCGTGTCTTCATGTAACAAGTGAAACTGCAAATTTAATGATTACGTTAAAAGAGGGCGGCGCATCTGTTGAACTTTGCGCTTCAAATCCGCTTTCCACGCAAGATGAGGTTGCTGCATCTTTAGTGAAAGATTACCAGATTCCCGTATTCGCTATTAAGGGTGAAGACAGAGATTCCTACTATCAGCATATACAAAAAGTTTTGGATAGCGGGCTTCAATATACTATGGATGACGGTGCTGATTTAGTTTCAACCTTGCATTCATCCCGCAAAGAACTTCTTCCTAATATGATTGGAGGAAGTGAAGAGACAACGACAGGTGTTATTAGGATGAAGGCAATGGAAAAAGACGGAAAACTCCCCTATCCTCTCGTTTCAGTCAATGATGCTAATACCAAGTATCTGTTTGATAACCGTTACGGTACAGGACAGAGTACAATTGATGGAATCTTGAGAGCTACGAATAAACTTTTAGCAGGAAGTAGGTTTGTCGTATGTGGGTATGGATGGTGCGGCAGAGGAATTGCCTCTCGCGCTAAAGGATTGGGTGCAAGAGTTACTGTTACCGAAGTTTCCCCCCTAAAAGCGTTGGAAGCAATTATGGATGGATTTGAAGTGAAAACTCTTATTGAAGCTTGCCCAACTGCAGATGTCATAGTAACTGCTACGGGGGATTTACATGTTGTCCGAGAAGAACATTTTATGGCGATGAAAGATGGTGCTATCTTATCAAACTCAGGTCATTTCAATGTTGAAATAGATATCGAAAAATTGGAAAAAATTTCGAAGGGAAAAAGAAGAATCAGAGGTTTTATTGATGAATATACTTTAGAAAATGGCAATAAAATCCATCTTTTAGGTGAAGGAAGGCTTGTCAATTTAGCTTGTGCCGAAGGCCATCCTTCCGAGGTTATGGATATGAGTTTTGCAAATCAGGCACTTTCCTGCGAGTATATAAAGAACAAGGCGGGGACTTTTAAAAACAAGGTTTATCCCGTTCCCAAAGAAATTGACGACGAAATAGCCCGGCTTAAATTGGAATCTATGAATACCGCCATAGATGTTCTCACTCCAGAGCAAGAGGAATATCTTGCTTCTTGGGATATGGGAACGTAAAAAAAGTTATAAGTTGTAAGTTTGAAGATTACACATCGAAGATAATTGTTGCCTGCAAGTTTCCTGAATCCGCTTTTTTGATTTCCAACTGATGATAAGTTGCGGCTTTGATTTGTTGTTTTAGAGATGTTTTTTGAAAATCTATTTTTTCGCCTTTTACAGTTGCGGAAAGAGAGTTTTGTTGCAGTATTTCTATATTAAATTGTTTGAATATATAACCACTATCCGAAAGAAATAATAACTCATTTAGCCATCTAATGAGCAAGTCTTCTAAATTCGCGCCTTCAAGTTCTATTTTCTTTTTTTCTTTCTCTTCGAGCTTATCCAAATCAAACATCTGCGAAAACATCGCATAAGCAGCAGTTGAAAACAGGTCTTTTAAATCTTTCCCTTCAATAAAAATGCCGATGTCAGCAGTGTGGTCGATTAGGTGGTAGGTACCCATTTCAAAAAAAAGAAAACGGTTATAGGTTTTCGGTTATCGTTACTGCGAAAACCGAACACCGTCTTTCTCTTTTCCGATAACCGTTGTTAAAAATCATACTTCTTCTTCCTTAACAATCGTAAAGGATGAGATACAATCGCCCTCGCCAAGAGACACCAAACGCACACCCATTGTGTTGCGGCTGATATTTCTCATCGAAGCGCTATCCATTCGGATAATCTTGCCGTTTTGTGTCACTATCAGCATATGGTCGGTCTTTTTTATTCCGGCAATGCTTATGACTTCACCATTTCTCTTGCATTGTCTTATGTTAATTACACCACTTCCGCCTCTACCCCTTTTTGGATATAGCTCATATGTAGATTTTTTACCGAAACCTTTGCTGGTGACTACAAGAAGCGATTCGTCTTCTTTTACTATTTCTCTGCCCACAACTTCGTCTTTGGGTTTTAGTCTTATACCTCGAACTCCTTTTGCTGTTCTTCCCATAGAACGGACTTGTTTGCCGGAGAATCGAATCGCTCTGCCGTTTTTGGTCGCGATTAATATATCCTCGTCGCCTTTTATAAGGTCAACGCCTATAAGCTCGTCATCTTTTTCCAATCCCAATGCTATTATTCCCGTGGTGCGCGGATGGGAGAAATTTGACAAAGGTGTCTTTTTAACTTTGCCACGTCTTGTTACCATGAAAACATATCCCTCTTGGGAAAAATTTTTAACCGATAAAAACGCGGTTATTCTCTCTTCATCTGGAAGTTTCAAAAAGTTTACTACTGCTTGTCCTTTTGATAATCTTCCCGCCTGCGGGATTTCGTATACTTTTATCCAATAAACTTTCCCCAAATTAGAAAAGCAGAGTATATAATCATGAGTTGACGCAATGAATATATCCTCTATGAAATCTTCTTCTTTGGTGCCGGCGCCGATAATTCCCTTTCCGCCTCTTCCCTGCGTCCTATAAGTGTTAAGAGGAAGACGTTTTATATAACCCTGTTTAGAAATCGTAACAACCATGTCTTCTTCTTCAATAAAATCTTCATCGTTTAACATCGGCTGTGCATCCACAATCTTAGTTCTTCTTTCATCACCGTATTTTTCCTGAAGGTAGATTAATTCTTCCTTGATTACACTTCTTATTTGAACAGACGAAGCAAGCAGCGATTCAAGTCGGACGATTTCTTTTATAACAGCCAAATAATCTTCCTCTATTTTCTTTCTCTCAAGACCTGTAAGCCGCTGCAATCTCATATCCAGAATCGATTGGGCTTGGATTTGAGAAAGGTCAAAAGATTTGATTAAGTTCTCTCTTGCGATTTCTGCGTTTTGAGAACCCTTGATGAGTTTAATTATTTCGTCCAAATTTTTTAACGCTATTTTTAACCCTTCTAATATGTGCGCTCTTTCTTTTGCTTTTCTTAATTGAAAGGCGGTTCGCCGTTTTACCACTTCTTCTCTGTGAGATAGAAAATCCGCCATCACATCCTTAAGCGGCAGGATTCTGGGTCTTCTGTCGACCAATGCCAAAAGAATAATTCCAAAAGTCGTTTGAAGAGCAGTATGCTGATAAAGTTTATTCAAAACGACTTGCGGTTCTTTACCTCTTTTTATCTCCAGAACGATTCTCATTCCGTCTTTATCGGATTCGTCTCTGAGATCTGATATTCCTTCAATTTTTTTCTCTCTTACCAATTCGGAAATTGATGTTACAAGCCGCGCCTTATTTGTCATGTAAGGAATTTCGGAAATAACTATCTTTCGCTTTTCGTCTTCTTCTCCTTCTATGAAAGCTTTACCTCGAACTCTTACTAATCCCCTGCCTGTCGAATAAGCGTCATTTATACCGTTTCTCCCTTGAATGATTCCGCCTGTGGGAAAGTCGGGACCTGTGACAAGTTTCATAATTTCTTCAGTAGTTACTTTGGGATTTTCCAAAAGCAACACTAAACCCTTAGTGATTTCCGTTAGATTATGAGGCGGAATAGAAGTTGCCATTCCAACGGCAATTCCTGATGAACCGTTTAGAAGCAAATTTGGAATTTTAGAAGGAAGAACTACCGGCTCAAGACAAGTTCCGTCATAATTGGAAGCAAAATCTACTGTTTCCTGTTCTATATCTTCCAACATTTCTACGGCTAAATGCGACATTTTCGCTTCAGTATAACGCATAGCTGCAGGTGGGTCGCCATCAATTGAGCCAAAATTTCCCTGTCCTGTTACAAGCGGATATCTCATAGAAAAATCTTGGGCCAACCTAACAAGCGAAGGATATACGATATCTGCGCCGTGAGGATGGTAATTTCCGGATACATCGCCCGTGATTTTAGCGCATTTCCTGAAAGGACGATTAGGGAAGAGGCTCAAGTCACGCATAGCGAATAAAATTCTTCTATGAACAGGTTTTAAGCCGTCTCTTACATCAGGCAAAGCGCGCGCTACTATGACGCTCATAGCATAGTCCAAATAGGACGTTTTCATCTCTTCTTCGATGTTTACCTGCTTGATAATTTCCGGCATTTTCTTTTAGTCCTCCTATTTAAAATTAAAAATATTAATCACCAAATAACTAAACAAAAGCAAGTACTCAGAGAAACAAATAGTTTGGTTATTTGAATTTGGAATTTGGATATTGTTTGGTTATTGTTTCTTGTATCTTGGTCATTGATTCTTTTGATAAATTATATCAAAATTCAAGCGGTTTTTAAAGCATCTTTTTAACATATGCCGTTTGACACAAACAAGAGGTTTATATAAGATGTATTAAACAAAAAAGATGATAAAAAATACAATTAAATTAAACAAATTCAACAAACAACTCATCAAAAACGAAAATCTTTCCTACAAAAAAGCTTTGTCTATATATGAAGCCCTTCACAAAGAAGCGGTTTCTTTAAACATTATCAATTCCAAGAATATATTAGATGGTATAGAAACTGATTTGAGAATTGCCAGAGCATTAAACCCCCGCAGAAATACCTCTAAGATTTCCAAATAAAAGTTAAATGTTTGAAAAATTAATAAGAAAAACGGCACAGCAGTTAGATAAAGAAAAAATCCCTTATATGATTATCGGCGGTCAAGCCGTTTTACTATACGGAACACCTCGCTTAACACGGGATATAGATATAACTTTAGGTATTGATGTAGATAAATTTCTTTCAATTAAAAACCTGTGCAAGAAATTAAACTTCGAGCTTCTCCCTAAAAATCCCGAAGGTTTTGCAAAAAGCACTAATGTCTTGCCCGTTGAAGAAAGCAAACTAAAAATAAGAATAGATTTTATTTTCTCTTTTATGCCGTATGAGAAACAGGCCATAGAAAAAGCAAAGAAAGTTTTAATTGATGGCTATCCGGTAAAATTCGCTTCTTGCGAAGATGTTATTATTCACAAAATGTTTGCGGGCAGAGCCATTGACGAAGAAGATGTGAAAAATATATTAACCAAGAACAAAAATAAAATCGATTTTAAATATATTGGGAAATGGCTTTTAGAGTTTAGTAAGATGGACGATCAAAAAGGATTATTAAAAAAATTCAATAATTTTTTGAAATAATAAAAATTGTTTTTACAGAGTTTTAAAACAAGATAAGAAAGTTTAATAGATAGATATCAAGGCATTTCTCAATTCCCCTCTTCTTTTCGTGAACAGGTGGGTCTGATATAATATCCCTAAAATCTCAATAAAAATATGGCAAATCTTAAGAAAATTGACGATTATAGATGGGAAATACCCAAAGGATATGTCGAAGGAATGCGCGTTTCGGGAATTATCTATTCCAATGAAAAAATGATGCAGTCTCTTGAAAAAGAACAAGTAATGAAACAAGTTGCAAATGTAGCATGTCTTCCGGGAATCGTTAAGCATTCGTTCGCTATGCCTGATGCACATTGGGGTTATGGTTTTGCTATCGGCGGTGTTGCGGCAACAGACCCAGAACAAGGCGGAGTTATTTCGCCCGGCGGTGTAGGCTACGACATTAACTGTGGGATTCGTTTACTCAAGACCAATCTAAAAACAGAAGATATAAAAAATAAAATTCCTGCCTTAATGGATGCTCTTTTTACTAATATTCCCTGCGGCGTAGGCATAGGCGGCAAAATAAAAGTTTCGCCTCAACAGGAAAAAGAACTTCTAAAAGATGGTTCAAAATGGGCAGTAAAACAAGGTTATGGCGTAGAAGATGACATAATAAATACAGAGGAAGGTGGATGTTTGCAGAGCGCTAATCCGGATAAAGTGAGCCCCAGGGCTTATGAAAGAGGCAAAAATCAAAGCGGCACGTTAGGTTCAGGCAATCATTTTCTGGAAATACAAAAGATTGATGAAATATATGATGAACAAAAAGCAAAAGTTTTCGGGATAGAAAAAGACCAAATTACGATTATGATCCATTCCGGCTCAAGAGGACTGGGTCATCAGATATGCGACGATAGTTTGAGAATTATGCAAAAAGTAGTATCTAAATACGGAATTAAACTCCCCGACAGACAACTCGTAAGCGTGCCCATAGATTCACCCGAGGGAAAAGATTATTTTTCAGCTATGGCATCTGCGGCTAATTATGCGTGGTGCAATAGGCAGATACTTATGCATCTTGTAAGAGAAACCTTTGGAAAATTTTTCGGCAAGAAGTGGCAGGATTTGGGTATGGAACTGATATACGATGTAGCGCATAATATTGCCAAGTTAGAAAAACATAAGGTCAATGGGAAAGAAACTCTTCTTTGCGTCCATCGCAAAGGCGCAACAAGAGCTTTTCCGCCGAATCATCCTGATATCCCATTAAAATATAAAAGTATAGGCCAACCTGTTATAATTCCGGGTGATATGGGAAGAGCGTCTTATTTACTTGCCGGTACACAAAAAGCCTTTGAAGAAACATGGGGCAGTACTTGTCACGGAGCTGGAAGAACTATGAGCAGGCATAAGGCTATAAAGATTGCCGAAGGCAGGTCGATTTTTAGGGAAATGGAAGAAAAAGGCATTACAGTAAGGGCTAGGAACAAAAACACACTTGCAGAAGAAATGTCTGAAGCGTATAAAGATATAAATATGGTTGTGGATATAGTTCATAAGGCAGGGATATCGCAAAAAGTAGCAAAAATGAAACCTTTGGGTGTGATAAAGGGCTGAACTTTTTTAAAAAGTGCCGATGAGGTAAATTATGTTAAAACTGGAATATATAAGAAGTAACGCTGAAGTAGTAAAAAAAGCGATGAGGGATAGAGGCATGAAAGTAAATATAGATGAATTGCTTAAATCCGACGAAGAAAGAAGAAAACTGCTTAGCGAAGTAGAAACTCTTAAACATCAACGAAATACTCAATCGGATGATATCGGCAAGTTGATTAAAGAGGGCAAAGACGCCGAAAAATTAAAAGATGAGATGAGAGATGTCTCGGAACAAATAAAAGGACTTGATAAACAAGTCAAAGAGATAGAAGATAAGGTTAATCCCGTTTTACTAACTATTCCTAATATCCCTCATTCTTCGGTTCCAGTCGGCAAAGACGCTAAAGACAACAAAGTGATTCGCCAGTGGGGAACAATTCCTAAGTTTAATTTTTCGCCCAAAGACCATCTGCAGTTGGCAAAAGATTTGGATATTATCGATTTTGAGAGAGCTCTGAAAATTGTCGGCAGCAATTTCCCTTTATACAAAGGTATGGGTGCTTTATTGGAACGAGCTTTAATCAACTTTATGCTGGATGTTCATACAAAAGAACATAAATATACCGAAATATCGCCGCCGTTTCTGGCTAACCGCGCTACCATGACAGGCACGGGACAACTGCCGAAATTGGAAGAAGATATGTATCATATTGAGAAAGAGGATTATTTTCTCATTCCCACGGCAGAAGTTCCATTAACTAATCTGCATGCGGGCGAGACATTCCCAGAAGAAGATTTGCCGATATATTATACCGGCTACACTCCCTGTTTCAGGAGAGAAGCGGGTTCTTACGGTAAGGACACGAAAGGACTTATCAGGGTTCATCAATTCGATAAAGTAGAGATGGTAAAATTTGTAAAACCGGAAAATTCTTTTGACGAACTTGAATCAATGTTGAAAAACGCCGAGGATATTCTTCAAAAATTAAAATTGCCTTATCGCATAATTTTACTCTGCACCGGCGACATGGGATTTTCCGCCTCAAAATGTTACGATATCGAACTTTGGGCAAGCGGATTAGAAAGATATTTAGAAGTATCTTCATGCTCAAACTGCACGAATTTTCAGGCGCAGAGAATAAGCGCAAAGTATAAACCTAAAGGCGGCGGAAAGCCGATATATTTACATACATTAAACGGCTCAGGCGTGGCCTTGGCAAGAACAGTTATCGCAATATTAGAAAACTACCAGCAAGAGGACGGCTCAATTCTTATTCCTGAAGTCCTGCGTCCTTATATGAACGGAAAAACGAAAATTGAAAAAACATAACCTTTTCAGATTTATCACTTTTAAAAATGGCTGAAATAAAACCTTTTAACGGATATTTTTATAATCCCAATAAGATAAAAAGTCTTTCGCAAGTTATTGCGCCTCCGTACGATGTTATTCCTATTGAGGAAAGAGAGGAATATTATGCAAGAAAGCATAATATTATCAACCTCATTCTTCCAAAAGAAACCACAAATCAGGATAAATACCAACACTCTGCTTCTATGCTAAATGAATGGTTAAGAGATGGGATTTTTATGAAAGGAGATAAATCTTCTTTCTACCTGTATCACCAGCATTTTCTGGCTAATAATGAGAATTTATTAAGAAAAGGATTTTTTGCTCTTGTACGACTTGAGGATTTCGCGGACGGGAAAATTCTGCCGCATGAAAATACACTTTCTTCTCCAAAAGAAGATAGATTCAAGCTTTTAAACGCCACACGCACCAACCTTTCGCCGATATTCTTAATCTATTCGGATGAAAACAATGAAGTAATGAAATCGCTTGAACAAAACAAAGAAGAGTCTACTTTTGCCGATTTTGTTCCGTTGGAAAGAAAAAACTCTAAATATATTCCCAAAGGATTCCCTCATCCTTTGGGCAAAAAACATACCCTATGGAGAATTTCCAATCTTCAAACCAATGATAAAATTAAGGAAATAATAAAGCAAAAAACATTATACATCGCAGACGGTCACCATAGATATGAAACGGCTCTGAAATTTTGGAAAGAAAATAAGAAGGATTACAATAGATGGATTTTGGCCTATATTTCTCCTATGGAGGATGATAGTTTAAAGATTTTTCCTGCCCATCGACTATTAAAAGATTTTAGCCTAGATGATTGGAAAAAACTTAACAATAAAGCTTGTGACTTTTTCTTTATAAAAGAACTTCCCCTAAACGATATAGATAAAAGCTTTAAACTTATCCGAGAAGAAGGGCATAGCCGACACGCTTTCGGCGTAGTACATAACGATAACGGCGCAATCAAAACATTGCTCTTCGTATCCAAAAATGAAAAGAAACTATTAGGCAAAATGCAGCAGCATTCTCCTGCGTGGAAGCATTTAGACGTGTCAGTATTACATTCTTTAATATTTTCCCACATCTTGGGATATGAAGAAAAGGAACTTCAAGATACTTTGCGTCTTGCCTATGAAGTTGATAGATATAAGGCCATAGATTTAGTTAAAAACGGCACTTATCAGATAGCATTTCTCCTAAATCCTACAAAGGTGGAAGAAGTAAAACTCGTAGCAAATCGGCAAGAAAGGATGCCCGGTAAAGCCACATATTTTTATCCAAAAGTTCCTACGGGATTTTTTGTTAATGTTTTTGAAAAATAAAATACTATATTGAAGATTAAAGATTCTCGAATTTTTAATTTTAAATCTGGAATCTCAAATAAAAATATGAAACTTAATGTTTCCGCCACAAGAATGGAGCTTTTGCTGCTGCGCAAAAGATTGGATTTGGCTCGACGCGGTTGCAAACTTCTTAGAGATAAATTAGATGAACTTGTCGGCAAATTCTTGAGTTTTGCAAAAAATGGAGATACATTAAGAGATGAAGTTGAAGAAAATTGGCTTAAGCTACTCTCTTTCTATATATTGGCAAGAGGACAAGTCCAATTAAACGATATAGGTGAAGCTCTAATTAATCGCACCGATATTTTAGAAATTGAAAAAGAAGAACAAGCGATATTTAATCTGCGACTGCCTTTTTTGCGTATCAAAAAAGGGGCTCACTCTAAATTGAATTTAATGCAATACGGTGTAAGCAACACTACGGGAGAACTTGATTCGTGTTTGAGAATCTTAGAGGACATAACTCCTAAAATGCTGGAATTGGCTTCAGTAGAAAAGGCGATTCTATTAATCGGTGAAGAAATAAAAAAAACGCGAAGGAAAGTTAACGCTTTGGAATATAAAATGATACCCGATATAAAAGAAACTATTTCTTATATTTCTTTCAGGTTATCCGAAATAGAAAGAGAAAATTTTATTCGTCTTATGAAAGTAAAGGAAAGAATGGAAAATGGATAAATCCCGTTGGAATTTTCCCTCCAATAACAGAGGGGTGAAAAAGTTAAAAGATTCGGAAGTTATGAGTTCCCCGCCGTCATCAAACGAGAAATTCTTACGGGATAAAGACAAAATCTCGGTGATTATCGCGGCAGCCGGAAAAGGCACAAGAATGAACCATTCCCTGCCCAAGCAATATTTGCCCCTAGAAGGCAAGCCAATTTTGGCTCACACATTAATCAATTTATCCAAAATTCCAGCAGTTGATTCCATAACTTTAGTAGTTAGTGAAGACAGAATTGACTGGTGCAAGGAGAAAATAATTGATAAGTTCAATATAAAGAAAGTAGAGAAAATAATAGCCGGAGGCGAAACACGCAGCGAATCGGTTGTAAACGGACTGCAAAGTTTGGATAAAAAAACACAAATAGTTGCAATCCATGACGGAGTTAGGCCCTTTATAACGGCTTCTGTCTTTAATAATATAATCAAACATATAGGAAAATTCGGTGCGGTTATATGCGCTATACCCGTTAGAGATACATTGAAAAATGTAAACGAAAAAAACGAGGTTAAATCTACACAGGACCGAAAAGGGTTATGGCTTGTGCAAACACCTCAGATTTTTCGATATTCTTTGATAATGAAAGCATATAAAAAGGCAGCAGAAGAGGGGTTCCAAGCCACGGACGATGCGGGCGTTGTTGAAAGACTGCCTCATCCTGTAAAAATAGTGGAAGGAAGCTCCTTCAATGTAAAAATAACAACTCCGGAAGATTTAATTCTTGCCGAAGCTATCTTTGAAATAGGGAACTGGTGAACAAATGCAAAAATCAAAATGTAAAATGCAAAATGACATATTAAAATTCAAAATAAAAAACAAGATTCTTGATACGGGATGCTTAATATTAAAAAAGACAACTAATAAAATTTTATTTGGCTTGCTTTATCTTTTTAAATTTCTATATGTATATTTAATATTTGATTTTTGATATTTAATTTTATTATGACTATGTTAATAGGGCTAGGTTACGATATTCATAAGTTGCAAAAAGGACGCAAACTTATCCTCGGCGGTATTCAAATACCGAATTCAAAAGGATTGTTGGGGCATTCCGACGCCGATGTGGTTACTCACTGCATCTGCGATGCCATTTTAGGCGCTATGGGCGAGAAAGATATAGGAGAACACTTTCCCGACACTGACCCCGAATATAAAGATATCTTTTCTTTAAAACTGTTGGAGAAAGTATTGGAAATAATGAAAAAGAAAAATCTTGCGGTGAATAATTTAGATGTGACAATTATAGTTCAAGAGCCCAAAGTCTCCCCTTACAGAGAACAAATAAAAGAAAGCCTCAACTCAATCATTAAAATTCCCGGAAACAAAATCAACATAAAAGCCACTTCGCCCGAAGGCTTAGGCGCTTTAGGTAACGGCGAAGGTATTGCCTGCATTTCTATTGTAAGCCTTGTCGACAGAGAACACCTGCCCGCCAAAGACTGGCAGGCGGGGAAGACAGAAAGCAGATAATAGATAGAAAAAGACAGGAAATTAATTTTTGTTCTTCCCGACCAATGCAATAAAAATTTCTTCTAAGTTTAAATCAAGAACTTCAGTGTTTTTGGGATTAAATTTCGTAAATGACTTTAGCGTTTCAGGACCAAAATCCTTGACTGTAAAAATCATTTCGTGCCCGCTTGTTTCTTTCTTTAAGATGTTGGGAAATACGACAGATTTCGGTACTTTATCTTCAAATATAAGTCGAATCTTCTTAACCGAATTCTTCAATTCTTCCATAGGTTGAGAAAGAATAAGTTCCCCATCGTTAATAATTCCCACCCAATCGGCAACTTGTTCTACTTCGGTAACGATATGCGTGGAGAAAAATACGGTGCGTTCCTGCTGATGTATTACTTCAATTATTCCCTGCAGGAATTGTCTTCTTACAACCGGGTCTAAACCTGATGTTGGGTCATCAAGAATTAAAAGTTCCGGTTGATGTGAAAGAGCAAGCAGAAGCGCAACTTTGCTGTACATCCCTCTTGAAAGGTCTTTTAATTTCATCTTTGGATATAATTCAAATTGCTCAAGAAGGTTTCTCTCAAGTTCGTCATCCCAATCAGGATAAAAAGAACGAGTGAAGTTAATAATTTCCCCGATACTCATCCAATCATACATCTTTTGGTTATCCGCAACGTAGCCAACTTTTCTCTTAATAGCAACTGGTTCCTTATCGGGGTCATATCCTAACACTTCAATTTCGCCAGATGTTTTTTGCAGTAATCCCAAAAGCATTCTGATAGTAGTAGTTTTCCCGGCGCCGTTCCTTCCTAAAAATACATACACGGAACCCTTGGGGACTTTTAAAGAAATATTCTTAACTGCTTCTTTGTGGAGAGTATATTTTTTCGTTAGATTTTTTGTCTCAATCGCAAATTCTGTCATTTTTCACCTCCTGGCAATCATTCTTTGCACTTCCAGACAATATCATCATATTCTTCTCCCTTTAAGAACGGTAGCCGACGTTGTAGCCGATATTTTGGCTCGTATACGCCGTTATTATCCGTCTCATTTTCTCCAACACTATATACAATAAAACCTTCCCCTTCTTTTCTGTAGATAAAGTTTTCACCAGTAAATGGGTCAAGTGGTAATTCTGAAATAATATCTGGAACAATAGCCGTAAGGTTATTAGGATAAGAACCATTCTTTTTCTTATAAATTTTTAAAGCTAGAGCAATTTTTAACCCGTCAAGCTGGGCATTATCCCGAGCTTGGTTAAGTTGACAGCGATTCAATGCAGGCATAACCATTGCGCTGATTGAATATTTATATTGCCATCTATCTCTCCAAAATTTCTTATCCCATTCTAAAAGTCTATCTTTCGTTTGGTAATAAGGTAGACGAGATAAACTCATTGATTCAATTAAATAATGTACATAGAAAGCACAATCCTGCTTTAGCAGGGGCCTTCCAAGATAACTATAGAATATTAAGAACAACTTTGATGTTGTTGACCCCGGTTCTCCAAAAATACCCCCCTCATATAATTCTTCTAGATTACCTGTTAGTAGTTTTTTAAATATAAAGGTATTTATAAATGCCAATTCTGCTTCCAATCCTTTTGTTAATTTATTTTCTTTTTTGTCTATTTCCGCAATTAAATTCTGATAATCTTTAATCGAAATCTCTTCGGGGGAGATGCTGATAATTGGCTGAAAGGATGCTGCAGCAATTCCATTCAAAGCTATTCTAACAAGTTGATGTGTAAGAAAAGGTTCATCTTTTAGGGATTCTCCTAATTTAAGCCCGACAAAAGCCGAATTGAAAGCTTCTTGGTATTTCTTTTCATCGGTTAATAGATATGTGCGAAACGCTACAAATCTTGACAATTGCCGCATCTTCTGGATATGAGGTAATAACATTGCCGGGCCGTCTTCATACTTTATATCAAAACGGCAGGCAGGAAAATCAACAGATTTTTCTATTAAAGAAAAAATGTTAATAGAATCGGTATCTTCAAATAACAATTGACTAAAAGCTTTCTTTTGTTCTGGAGTTAACTCTTCCAATTTACCATCATTGTTATAATAATAGATTCCTTCCCTATCAAAAGAATATCTAGTATTATAAACCCAAGGCAAGTATTCCCATTTATCCTTATATTCCTTATTTAATTCTTCCACTAAATCAAAAGCTTTTTGATAAACCAAAGCGGCGTTTTCTTCATCAGGAACAGGCGGCGGGATTATGTCTTCCAGTGTCATTTTTATCCCCTGTGCTTTTACTTGCTTAAGTGTTTTGGATAATTCCAATCCCGCAGAAATATTTAAAATCGTATACGTCACAAAATAAATTCCGAAAATTATTCCTGTAACGGTAAAAAATATCTTAGTTGCTTTAATTCCTTTCGAAATTGCCTTCTGCCATAGCAGAGAGCCAAATAGCGCAAAACTTGTTAACAAAATGGCAGTCGGGAAATAATAAAACGTAATGTCGTCCCCTATTCCTGAGAATAGAAATTGCAATTGTTCCGAAGGTAGAATAATAAATGAAATTAGATAAAGGGGTAATAAACATAATAGCCCAAACACTATTATAAGTGGCGATAAAAGTATTGCAGGTAATTCTTTTTTTAATAACAGAGAAGAAAAGAATGTAGAAGAGTATATTAAAAGAGATAGTAAATAAAACATAATGAGGGGAGTAGGATATTGAAAATCAGGAAGTGACATTTGCATCTTGAAAGAAGAATAAGGGACACATAGAACTATATGGCATAGTTGAATAATAAATAAAAGAAGAAAAATACCAAAGAAGAATTTTACCCAGAATATTTTTGCCGTAGTAATCGGTTTTTGAATTAGAAAATCCTGCGTGTTGTTTGAAAATTCTTTTACAAAGGAGACTGCTCCTAAAATAAAAGCAAAAAGCGCTGGCAGAATTACCCAGCCTAAAAAAAGATTAGAATAATTAATATTGTCTAATCTACGCAAAAGTTCTTCATGTAAAGATTGTGTAGCAACTTGAGAAGGAATATTAAGATATACAATATTTATAATAGCAATACACAAAAGAAGTCCTACAGCCATAAGTAGAAAAATCCGCTGTTCCCGCCATTCTTTCCAGATTAGAGCTTTCATTTTTCCGCTCCTTTCGGTTTTGTTATTTTAAGTTGTTGAGAAAAAAGTTTGGTTAGTTCTTCTTTTGAAAGACCGATATCCACTGCTTGCCGGATTGCGTTATCCAGAATTTCGGAGATGATTTTTCCCTTCTGAGATTCGGTTACCTTTTTTACTTCTTCCGAGATAAAATTACCTTCTCCCCATTTGCTGTCGATTATTTTTTCGTGCTGCAACTCGCGGTATGCTTTTGCAACCGTATTAGGATTTATTCGCAGTTGAATAGCTAACTCTCTAACCGTAGGCAATTTATCGCCTGATTTTAAAGCGCCGCATGCCACGAGGTATCTCACTTGCTTGGTAATCTGCAGATATAAAGGCACTCCGCTTTCAGAATTTATTTTGATATACATTGCTTATCTCTCCATCAGTGTACTAATGTAATAATACACTACTAAATATTGTTAGTCAAGGGGTTAGGGGGAAAGAAACGGAGAAAATTTTGGGAGGCTTACTTGTGAATGCTGCCCACAAGTTCTTTTAAAGAATCAATTTTGTGCCGGACGAGATAGTCTTCTATTTCTTTTATTATTTCTATTGAAGAATCAGGAGACACTAAGCTTGCGGTGCCGATAGATACGGCTGACGCGCCTGCGAGCATGAATTCAATCGCATCTTTGCCGCTTGTTATTCCGCCGCATCCGATTATCGGAATATCTACCGTTTTTGCTACATCATAAACCATTTTTAATGCGATAGGTTTTATTGCGGGGCCTGAAAGTCCACCCGTAATCCCGCCTAAGAAGGGTTTTCCTGTTGCTAAATCTATTACCATTGCAGGAATTGTGTTTATTAAAGATATGATATCGCAGTCCGCTTTTTGGCAGGCAAGTGCTATTTCAGTTATGTTTTTTACCTGCGGAGTAAGTTTGGCAATAATCGGTATAGATGTTATTTTTTTAACTTTTTTGATAATGTTATAAGTTATTTTTGGATCTTGCCCGAATAGATTCCTACCTCTTTTCAAATTCGGGCAAGATAGATTAAGCTCTATTGCGCTTATTTGCTTTTGCCCGTCTAAAATTCTTGCAAGTTCTACAAATTCTTCGTCTGTTTCGCCTGATATGCTTACAAAAAATGGAATCTTTATTTTTTTCAAAAATGGCAGTTTTTCTTTTATGAATACTTCTACTCCAGGATTTTCCAGTCCGATTGAATTTATAATACCGCCTTCGATTTCTGCAATTCTGGGTGGAGGATTGCCTTCCTTAGGTTTGAGCGTGATTGTCTTGGTAATTAACGCTCCGATTTTTCCTAAATCTAGAAACTCCGATATCTCTTCACCAAATCCACAGGTTCCCGAAGCTAAGATAACAGGATTTTGAAGTTTTATATTCCCGAGTTTAACTGAAAGATTTTGTTTATTTTTCATTTTGATATTTTCTTTCGGACTTTTTTCATTCCGCAATCCGCACTCTGCAATCCGAAATCTCGTTATATTTTATTCCAATCAATTTCTTCCGACTTAAAGACGGGACCGTCTTTACAAACCCGCCTATATCCATGTTTGGTTTTAATAACACAAGCATTGCATATACCTATCCCACATCCCATAAATTGTTCGAAAGATACCTGACAGGGAATTTGGTGTTTTTTAGATATAAGAGCGATTTCTTTCAACATTGCTTTCGGTCCGCAGGCGTAAACAACAGATGACAGATGACAGATGACAGATGACAGATTATTTTTCAAGAGGTCGCTTACTAATCCTTTGTATCCCATACTACCGTCTTCAGTGGCGATGTGTAATTCTACTCCCAAACTTTTAAGTTCGTTAGCGCATAAAATTTCATCTTTTGTCTTTGCTCCAATAAATACAGTTATCGGTTTCCCCCCGAGAAATCTGAAAGATTTCCGGGACTTTGGTCCTTGAAATTCCATAGAATTTCTAAGGAGGTTATCGGTTTTCGTTATCCTTTCTATAAGAAAAAATAAAGGCGCTATCCCTATTCCGCCAGCAACAAGTAAAATTTCGGTTTTCGGTTTCCCCCCGAGAAATCTGAAAGATTTCCGGGACTTTGGTCCTTGAAATTCCATAGAATTTCTAAGGGGGTTTTCGGTTTTCGGTAGTTCAAATCCGTTTCCCAAGGGACCCAAACAATCTATTTCCCCCCCCTTTTTTCTTTCGGAAAGATAATGAGTGCCCTTGCCTACCACTTTGTATAAGATTTCTATTGTTTTTTTGTCTATTACTCTGTGTATACTTAAAGGCCTGCGTAGTAAGGGTTGGGAATCGGAAGAACATTTTATATGGAGGAATTGTCCGGGGAATGAATTTTGGGCTATTTGGGAAGATATAAGTTCCATAACAAAATAACCGGCGGCAATTTCCTTATTGTCAATTATTACAATTTGCTTATGGAACATATTCTATTCGCAATTTTAACATGAATAACTGTTAAACTTTTATTTATGTCCTGTGCTTCCCCAGCCGTCTGCACCTCGGGAAGTTTCGTCAAGAGAAGTTTCCTTTATTTTCACACAAACAACCGGGACAATTAAAAGCTGAGCAATTCTCATTCCCACATCAATAGTAAAATCTTCTTCTGCGAAATTGTGGAGAACAACCGCAACTTCGCCCCGATAGCCGGAATCAATGACTCCCGCAAGCGTATGAATTCCGTGTTTGGAAGCTAAACCGCTGCGGTCTTTTACAAGACCAAAATAGCCCGAGGGAATTGCTATTTTTATACCGGTGGGAATTGTTTGTCTTGTCCCTTTTTGGATTACACACTGTTTTGCCGACCTTAAATCAAACCCGGCATCGCCTTCGTGCTGATATAACGGCAAAGGAAGATTAATCCTTTTAGCTTCTTCTGTTCTCTCTATTTTCAGTTCCATCATAGTAAAAAGTGAAATGACACACGACAGACGACCGCTTCGCTAGGACGATGGACGCTTTTTTCGTTTTTTGTTTTTCTCGTCCTTCGTTTCCTTCCCCTGCATTGCTTTTCGAGAAAGATTTATTCTCCCTTTCTCATCTATTTTTAAAACTTTCACCTTGAATTTATCGCCTTCCTTGACTGCATCTTCAACGTTTTTAACAAAATTTGAATCCAATTCAGAAACATGGACAAGACCTTCTTGTCCGGGAAGAATTTCAACAAAAGCACCGAATTGCATAACCTTAGTCACTGTTGCGTCATATATCTCTCCTGCCTTGACTTCATGCGTATATGCCTCAACATATGCTACAGCTTTCTTTGTGCTTTCCTGATCTACTCCGGCTACAATCACTTTATTTTTCTCATCATCAATATCTATTTTTGC
>Ga0180007_10000250_pt1 | contig 97663 bp, 78 predicted proteins | sample MM_PC_MetaG_FD_121122 | JGI IMG/M metagenome (GOLD analysis project Ga0180007, IMG submission 121122) | Groundwater microbial communities from the Aspo Hard Rock Laboratory (HRL) deep subsurface site, Sweden - MM_PC_MetaG | ecosystem: Environmental > Aquatic > Deep subsurface > Groundwater...
CAATGGCAATTCAGGCGGACGTTTGCCACCGCCCTCCTGGCGGCGGACTGCACTCTGAACGGAGAAAAAAAATGCGGCATCCTGCCCTTTTTTTCTCCGTTAAGCCGCTCTGAATTACCGATTACGGAACCATCCCACTGAGCTGTAGAAAAAACACGCTACCAAAAGTTCCTACTCTGAATTACCGGTGCGAAACCCTTCCACTTGGCTATTGAGAGCAACACTACTGTTAAACAGAGCTGCTTTGAATTACCGATTGCGGAACCTTCTACTTAGCTGTAGAAAATACCCCTTAAACTAAAAGTTTTGCGTCTGCCCTGCCATAGTCAAAAGTAATACATTTGAAATATGGACATACTTTTTAATGTATGTTATACTAAGTAAAATACACAGGAGCTGATGAATGGAAAGCACCATTGTCACAACTAAGGGGCAGGTCGTTATCCCATATAAAATCAGACGCAGACATGGGATAAAAACGGGTATGCGCATCTCTTTTATAGAAAAAAAAGATGAGATAGTTCTGCAAGCCCTTACAGACGAGTACATTGATTCGGTCAAAGGCTCATTAAAGACAAACGGCAAAGCGCTGAAAACGCTCGCTGAAGATAAAAAGAAAGAACGCGAATACTAATGACCACAGCCAAGGTTCTTGATTCATACAGCGTGATAGCTTTTTTTGAGAATGAAAAGGGAAGCGATAAAGTCGCTGAGTTGCTAAGACAGGCGCGCGACAAAAGCCGGCCTTTGCTTCTCAGCGCGGTCAACTGGGGGGAAGTTTATTACATCGCATTACGGACTGCGGGAAGAGATACAGCTGAGAAGATTTTGCTCGCTATCGACACTTTGCCGATCGAAGTAATACCCACCGGTCGCGAGATTACAAAAATCGCGGCGGAATTCAAAGCCTTCAAAAAAATGTCTTATGCGGATTGTTTCGCCGCTGCTCTGGCTAAAGTACGTAAGGCACAAGTTGTGACTGGCGATAAGGAATTCAAAGAAGTTGAAGATGTTATCAGCATTTTTTGGATATAGGCTCCTTATTCTACGACATCTACTTTTCTTGTCTGTCTGCGACTGCCTGTGCGGTGCACCTGGCTTTTAACTCCCGCAGGCAAGAGGCGCTCGCTTATTCTCCCCCTCCGCGCCTCTGCGCCTCAGCGGGAGTCTCTCTATTCCCGTTTAACACAAGAAAACTCTGTGTATGTAAAAAAATCTATTCTAAGAAATTATCAAAAAATACCGATTATTAAGAGAGACGAAAATAGCGGAGTAAATAGGTGTGTAAATTTGCATAATTTACACATATACGACGTCAAGACGGGCGGCTAAAAAAAAGTATGTCTTTTTTACATACCGTATGATATAATCTATAGTCAAATACTCAGAAATGAGCCTTAATAAAGTAAAAATCATTCTTTTCCTTATTGTCTGGTTTGCTGGCTGTGCCTTCGGCTACGAATTTACTTCATTCGGTGTCAGCAGCAGTCATTTCTCGCCAAACAGCGACGGCATCCGCGATACGCTCATATTTTCATTCACCCCAAGCGGCACCGAAACAGTGGTCGTCGATATTTACGATGCCTCAGGTCAGACACTCATAAACCGTATTTTTAATTCAGCGGTTAACGCGGGGCAGGCTAAAACAGCAACATGGACCGGGGTCAGTAACAGCAGTTACCCTGTCGCGGACGGTACATACATCTATTCGGTCCGGTCAGCGGCTTCTTCAGGCTACAGCATTAAATCTTCGTACGCGAACAAATTCTCCGATGAATACTACAACCCTGTGTCTATTGCAGTTCACAATAAAAATACAGTGGATACTTCCGATGACATTGTGTACGTCGCGTTCCCCTACATGAATGTAATCAGAGCTTATTATTCTTCTTTTGCAGTTATTAACGAAGATATATGCCCGTCGCCGCTTCTTAATATGATGAGCACATGGTACCTTTCAAGCAGTATTGCGGTTAATACAAACGGTGATTTATTTGTCGCAAATTACCGGATGACCAATGTACTCATTCATTCCAACGTACATGGTACAGATTTTTCATCATCCACCTGGAATGTTTTTTGGGCAGGCAGCAGTCTTGCAGACAGGCCGACTTGTGTCGAGTGTGATGGTGATACGGTCTATATTGTAAAGGGAATGGAACCAGCCGGGTTAACGATATATGTGGGCACACAAGACATGCTCTTTTTTACCAATACGGTTACCGGCAGTACAAATATTTTTTCAACTACCCCGCTACGGGATATTATGAATATTGCAGTAAAGGGAGACACAATATATCTGCGGAATTATAACGTTGACTCTACGTACCGCTATCGTGTAGGGATGATGCGGACTAATAAAACTTTTATTTCCTACGATACCAATACCTATATTTATTATTATGGTATGACTGTTTCCACTCAGGGGGGGGTAACCAATATTTATGCGAATGCCGAGTACGGACGTGCTATTTACCGCTATACGGTATCCGATAATACCAATGTGCTTGATACTTCATGGGTGTTCGGCGGTTTTGGAACCAATGATGACAGAGGATATACATTTTGTGGACTTGCTTATAACGAACTTAACGGTGAGCTTTTTGTTGCAGACAGTGCATATACGGTAAAACGGTTTGATCAAAACGGTTTTCTTCTCGCAACACTCGATCTGAAGGCGCCTCATTTTATTTGTCAGCCCATTGCGGTCGCCTTTAATCCGGTGACTCAGCAATATATGGTTACTGACTATAATGCTTATTTCAGCAGAGTGCATTTTCTTGATTATAATTTTTCCACTGCCGCGTTTACTTTCAGTAAAATGTTTGGAAGTTTCGGGCAGGGGTTGAAAGAATTCTGGCAACCGCGTTCAATAGCTTCAGATCCGGATGGGTATGTGTATATCGGCGACTGGAATAATCAGCGTATTCTGAAATACAGTTCATCGGGCGAGTTTATTACAAGTCTGGTAACCGGTGCAGTGTATCCGTCCGATATAGAGTGGTATAATGGGCGGCTGTATGTAACCGACCAGAGCCGGCACAGAGTTTATGTGTACAACGCGCAGACCGGCGCGGCTATTTTCGCCGCCGGGCAGCAGCATAACACCGATCGGAATGGAAATCTTGGTTTTCAGACACCAATCGGTATTGCCGTGACAAGCACAGGGAAGGTGTATGTTGCGGATTATGACAATTATGAAATAGAGCAGTATCAGGATAACGGCGCGGGTGCGCTCACGTATGTTACCAATTTTACTAACGGCAGCGGCGCGAATAAAATCGGCCGGGTAGTTGCAGTGGAAGCGGATGCAGACGGTAATATTTATTTTTCACGTAATGAAGACGGGTTTAATGATATTTACAAGCTTAACCCTGCAACGGGCGCCGTCGAAACGATCTATGACACTCATAATACAGTATATTGCAGTATTTATGATTTTACGGTAGATAATGCGGGGAATGTTGTGTTTCCTGAATATTATACAGGCGGAGGAGTGAACAGGGGAGAGCGAAGAATAATCATGATCGGTCCGGATAATGGCCACCGCGGCGGAAGTATAACGGTGGACAGGGTCTATCCCGAGGCGCGTATCCGCTACCCTGTGGATGGTGAAACTTACGGAGGCAACGTCAATATCATCGCAGACGTAAACGATCTGAATCTTTACAGATATACTTTGCACTATTCAACGGGCAGCGGCTCTGTGAACTGGTTTCTCCTTTCGGCCGGTACTGCATCATTCACCAACACTACAGTGATCAATGTCAATCTTGAAGATAAACCCGACGAAATAGTCAATTTTAAACTCACCGCAGAAGATTATGCGAGTAATGTAACCACACATACGGTCACCATAAAAAAAACCGAAAGCGCGAATTTTGCGGCGATGCAGTTTCTTCAAAACACCACGCAGATTTTTACCAATAACCGGTATGGTATCTCCGTGATTAAATCAAATCATACTATCGATCAGGATGGTCTCGCATATTTATCGCACATTCCGACAGCGGATCTTCCCGGCTATGATCTGGAAAAATTAATATCACTCAATGAAAACTATAAAATTATCGCGAGCGGTGTGAAGATTTTATCGTCTATCCATATTCGAAAATCACTGACTGCGGTTTATTCTGAACTCCTGCGTGATAAAATAGGCTTTTATTATTATTCCGGTCAGGAAAATATATGGAAAAAGGGCTCAATGGGAATAATTTCCAATACTGCTGATGAGTATTTTATTGAAGGCAGCCTCCCACAGCTGGATTTTTTCGGGTTTTTTATGGAAAATGACAGTCACACGAATAATCTCATCGCTGATAAAGGCGCGTATCCCAGTCCTGTCAGTTTTTTTCTTGGTCAGGAAATGCGGTTTTCTTTTACTACACCGAAAATAAATCAGCTCACCATCCGGATTTTTGACCGTAACGGCAGACAGGTACGGGAAGTGTATGACGGCCCTTCGGACGGCGGCTTCATTTCAGAATATGTCTGGGATGGCTTGAACGATAAGGGCGGCCGTCTCCCCTCCGGTGTGTATTTTTATATCATTACGGTCGCGCGCGGTAATGAAACAGGCAGCTCGACCGGAAAAATCGTGGTGTTCCAGTGACAGATTGAGTACGCAATGAATCAGGTGAATATTAATTACAGACATGTACTGATTAAAACCTGCGCAGCAGTAGCATTTGTTATTTCAGGCATGCTTTTTGCGCTGGTAATTACCCTGGAAAACACCAATTATCAGAATAACGAAAATTTTATCAGCCCGGCAATAACTTCCGGCAGTCATGATTCGTTTACTCTTCAGTATACCGTCGACACTGCGGGGACATATTTACTCGAAGTGTTTGATGCAGGCAGGCTGCGTTATTTTGGCGCAATTTCGTCGAATACGCATACCGGTTCTGCCTCCGGTTCTTTTGTAATAAACGGATTAACTAACGGCGCCGCGCTTTCCGACGGTACCTACACATACTCTGTCCGTCAATCGGGAATAAACTACAATAAGGAGTGGATATATCCGCGCGATTCGACAACTAAAACCAGCGATAATGGAAGATGGAAATTTTATATGCCTCGTGATGTGGCAATATGCCCCGTCAGCGGATGGGTGTTTATCATTTTCCATGGCGCGGATAGTAAGAACGATGTAAATACAAGTGCGGTAATAGATAAAATCTGGGCGATTACCAATACCAATAACCTGCAGGATCATAATATTTATTCAGAAGCCAAATCAAACGGTTTCTGGATTACCAATAACTTTAGTTTCGGAAATAATACCGTAGCAAATGATTGTGTGGGGAAAATGCAGTTCCATACGAACGGCGACATGTATGTAGTAACTACTAACCACATATATGTACATACAAACGGATTGTCCTGGTCAAATTGGACCACTCTGCCTGGGATAGGTGCGGACGGGGAGTTGGGTGCGCTTACACTTAGCGGAGATCCTATTCCCAAAGTTTTTTTTGGATACCGTACAGTTAATCAGGGTCAGATACGAGTATACAGTAATTGGGCAGGAAGTGAGGGAACAAGCTTGTGGGCGACCGGCATAGCCACACGGTCTATCCGGAGCCTTGCGTACAGTACTAACGGTACCATATTCGGGAAAACGACCGGCGGCAGGGCATTTGCCATTACCAATAAGGGAACCGCACAGGAAATCGCGCTGGCAGATAACTATGCGGTGACCATACCCGACAGCGGCAGGTACGGTGATGTTTTTTTTCAGAATGGAACTGGTACGGTATGGTATTTTCCTGTTTCCACAAACGATGGCGGCAGTTATTTCCATACGACAAATGTACTTATCCAGGAAGGCGGTATAACCGAGGGTAAAGGCCGCCTCTACGGGTTTTCTTCTCTCGCTTCTGCCGGGAACGACCCAAACACAGGCACACTTGTTGCCGCAACATATTATTTTTACCGCGCCGACCGTTTTACCATAAGCGGTACGTATATTGATTCTGCTCGCTATAGTTACGGCCGGCTGTATATGCCGCATAATATTGCCATAAATCCGGTAAATGGACGAATTTATGTAAGTGACCAGGTGTATAATAAAATCATGGCGCTTTCACCTGACGGTGATTTTCTTTTTGACTTCGGCGAAACCGGGGCGGGTGAATCTGAATTTTATCGTCCTGCGGGTATAGTATGCGACAGCGCGGGGTATATATACATAGCGGATCATCTCAACAGCCGGATCATGGTATACCGCGATACGGGGTCATCATTTCAGTTCGTCGATGTACGGCAGACCGGACAAAGATACTGGGGGCTTACCTACAATGCGCAAACCGGCAATTTTTACGGAAACCAAATCGACGGTATCTCACGGGTAAGGCTGCTGTACCTGCAGGGCGGAAGCAACACTGTGGCGCAAAGCTACGGATCATATTCGACGGTAAATTACAATACCGCGCTCGGGTTTTATTTCAGGGGCGCAACTGATACCCGTACCTGCGGTATCGCGGTACGAAATGACGGTCTTATTGCCGTGAGCGATTATAACAACTACCAGTTACAGGCATTTAACCCCGGCGATACCGTAAGCCGCTCAACCGGAGATCAGGGTACCGGTACAATATACCGCGGCATTACCCTTGATCCCGAACAGAATATTGTAGCGGCTGCATACAGCCTCGCACAGTTTAACCCGAATCCTAATGTAATTGTCCAATATAAAACTAATTTACTCAGCGGTGACAGAACGGTGTTAATTCAGAATAGTGAGGGTGCAAGTTCGCTTTATCTCGGTGTTGTTATCGACGCATCACGGAATATGTATGTCACCCGCCAAAATCGTACGGTGGAAAAATGGCAGCCCTCAGAATCAATTCAGTACGGCACTTTTTCTGTGGATAACACTGTTCCCCAGGCGGATATCACGTTCCCTGCCGAAGGACAGCGCCTTCAGGGAACAATAAATATTACCGGTACTGTATGGGATCAGAACATGAATTCCTATCTCTTGACGTATCAAAAAACAAACAGCACTGTAATTGTCCCTCTTGCTTCCGGCAGCGCCAATACATCAAACGCGGTGCTCGCATCACTCGATCTGAATAAAATTGATACCACAGGTCTTACGTTTACCCTGACTTGTTCAGATAAAGCAGGAAACAATATAAGCCGTGCCGTTTCAATTATACGAACCATAAATACCAACGCGTCATCTTTTTTTATTATTTCGAATGAAGGCGGAACCGCACGCGTCGGTGATCTGACTGTTACCGTCCCTCCCGGAGGGTTTGAGTACAGCGGTAATCTCAATATTACCGAGGTAAATGAACTACTCGGCACGAACATACGGAATAAGAGCCTCGGCTTTCTTAAACCGGCATCCCGTATGTATGAAGTGAGTGTGGATAGTTTTCAGATTATCCGTAAAGCACTGACCTACAGCCTCGTCTATCGTCCGGAATCTGTCATTTTGCTGAATGAAAATAATCTCGCGATGTACCGGTATAACCGTTCTGCATACACTTTTGATAAAATTGCCGCCCAAACTGTTACTTTCAATACAACGGATAGGACAGGTACGCATAACAGTTCCGCAGCGGAAACCGTTGTTCTTTTTGAGGAAATAGCGGTACTTACCAATTCCGTACTCACCAATCTTACCGTATTTCCAAATCCGGTATACGGCGCAGGATATTGCCGTTTTGATTTTACCCTTTCTGCGCCGGCTAATGTACGCGTTGATGTGCATACCCTGAACGGTATGCTGGTGAAAACGGTGGTGAATGAAAAGCTTTCAGCCGGGTATTATCAGAACTTCACGTGGGACCTTACCGGTGAAAAAGGCGGGCTTGTCCCCAATAACGTGTACATTATCAGGATTGTCGTGGACAGCGGTGATGAAGAAATGTACCAGGAAGAAGTAAGGAAAATTATTATTCTTAAATAAATAATATTATAAAAATGTACTCAAATAGTAAATAAAAACATAAAATGTGTCAAGCATATATAAAAACATTACATTAAAATATAATACACAGAGCCGAGCGATGAACAAATCAAAAAATCAAAAAGACATCATACTGCAGAGTGCGTTGTTATGCGCATTTTGTATAATTTTCATTCCTGCGCGGTATGCAGACGCGCAGATTACTTCTCCCGCCATGCAGATGTCAGCTTCCGCGCGTTCGTGGGCACTCGCAGACGCGCTTGTGGCCGATGCGTATGATGAAAATACCGTATATCATAATCCCGCGGCTTCGTCGCAGCTGGACTTTATTGCGCTGAATTATTTTTACTCATTTATGCCGAATGATTTACGGTATATGAGAATTAATTTTTTATATCCGTTTAAAAACAAAATCAAACTTACTGCGGGGCTTGACGGTTCGGTGAATTTTATGACCGATATTCCCCTGTATGACGAAGTGGGGAACCCCGCAAATACCGGACGATATCTACAGATAAACGCGGCGCCGGTATTCGGCATGTTTCTATTTAATAAAATCGGAATCGGCAGCGCGCTCCACTGGCATCACCAGCGCCTGCTTGATTACAGCTCTCACGGTTTCAGTTTTGATGTGTTTTCCTATTTTCCGGATATTCTTATCCAGAATCTCGATCTTGGTATCTCTTTCCGCGATATCATAGGTTTTTCTAAGTGGAATACCGTGAACACCAATCTTGACCGCATGCCGATGGGTGTTGAGCTCGGCATCAAGTACCGGCTGCTTGATGATGACCTCGGTCTTTTCAGTGTGCTTGAGTATCACAGGGATTGGGTAAATGACGATAATGCCTTTAAAGGAAAAATTGCGGCAGAATATCTGCTGCTCAGACATGTGGCGCTGAGAGTAGGAGTAAAAGTTCCCGACTTTGATTTTACTGCCGGAACAGGAGTCAATCTCTACCTGCGCCAGACACGCATCAGTGTTGATTATGCATTTGAGCGTATGGCAAATCAGTTCGGCAACAACCATCAGGTTTCTCTCAGTTTCCATCTGAATCCCAGAGATCTAAAAAAAGCACAGGAATATCGATTCAAGGGCGAGGAACTTTTCCGCGCCGCGTCCTACGACGAAGCGCTTCGTCACTGGGAGATGAGTCTTGATAATAACCGCGCGGATGATAATCTGTATTTCAGAATTAAAAAACTCCGCACGTACAAGGGAAATATCGATGAAATCGCGGATAATTTCATGAAAGATATTGATCTTTCCAATGAGTATTACGAAAAGGCAAGAAGGGCAGTATTGGATAAAAACTATTCTTATGCGATTGAAAATGCCAGGCTTTCGCTCATGTATAATCCGCATAACAAAAATGCGGAATTGCTTCTGCTGTATGCCGACGCAGTGCAGAAATTTGACGTTAAAGAGTATAATGCCGCGCTTAGTAAACTTCAGGAACTCCGCGCCATTAATCCGTTTTTTATGAACAGCGTGGAAATGGAAAAGCAGATTACCTCAATGGATTTTTATGACAAACAACTCTCGCTCATCAAGGAACTGCTTAATGCGGGAAATGCGCGTGCGGCAAAAAAAGAAGCCGATTTTTTTCTGCAGAAATATCCTGATGATAAAGAAGGGAAAGAACTCCTGGTAACAATTGATGCAGCAGTGAACCGTCTTGAGGCAGAGCGGATTTATTCAGAAGCGCTTGATCTTTTTAATAAGGAACAATACGAAGAGGCCATAAAACTTACCGAAGCGGGTGTGCTTCTTGATAAAGAAAACAATAACCTTCTATCACTCCAGAAACAAATTGAAGCGAAGTATGGCAAAATTATGGCGCTCAAATACTTTGAACGTGCATCACGGTTTATTCTTGAAAAAAATTACCGGCAGGCAAAAGAACTGCTTGATACCGCCAGAAAATATGATCCGGGTGATGAAAAAATTGAAGAAATGTATTTAAAGATTTCATTTAACGAAAAAGTAGACAGAATCAAAGTGATAGAAAATGAAGGCGACCTGCTCATGAATAACAAAGCGTATGCTGATGCGATTGTTAAATACGAAGAAGCGCTGCAGCTTGATAAAGAGAACGAGATTTTACTTAAAAAAACAGCCAATGCCCGGCGCATGATTATGGGCCAAAAAGTAGAAAAATATATCAAGGCAGCAGATGAGTTCATTAATCAGGAAAAATATACAGAAGCGGAAAAAGTTCTTGCAGAAGGCGCGAAAATTGATCCTGAGAACAAAGAAATTAATGACAGGCTCAGGCGGCTGGCGGAACTTCGTAAACTGCTTGGTGATTAATAACAAAAAGGAAGAAGATATGAAAAAATTCAAAAGAATCGGTAATAATTTCCCCTCAAAAAAAATAATTAACATAGCGAAGTGTGTATCTATACCACTGATACTATTTTATGCCGTTGCCATGCAGTCTGTATTTCCTGATAATAAAGAACTTGCCAAAGTATATATGAAGCGGGGTATTCAGCATTATGCAAAAGGTTTATTTACCGAAGCAATCGAGCAGTTTACACTCGCATATGATAATGATAAGGAAAATAAAACACTGTCCAAGCTTCTTGGAAAAGTGTACGCCGCAAGAGGCACTCAGTTCTTTGAAGGAAAAGTGTACAATAAGGCCTTAGATGATTTCAATGAAGCGCTTAAATTTATGCCTGACAATCCGGAACTTGTTCAGATGAAAGAAAAATGCGAGGAGAGCCTTTTTGATTATGAAGAAGTGGAAAAAATGGAAACTGAAGAGGCAAAACTCACCACCAGTTCCCAAAGCGGGCGCGCGTATATCGACCCCATAAGCGGCGGCGAGATACCTGTTGAATCAGCACAAAAACGCATCGAACACCGTCGCTCTCTGGCGCAGGGGCGTATACAGAACAACGACAGGGTAATGCTTGAATATATCCGTACCTTCAATAACCAGACCGGAAAACTGTTTGAGGAAGCAGCCAGTATTACTACTTCAAGCAAGGAAGAAAGGCAGGAATTAATGCAGATGATGCTCGAGAAAGATGCACAGCTTCTTAAAAGTATTGAAGATTCACAGAAAGAGCGGCAGGCTCTGACTGAAACGGTCAGCAAACTCGGTGAGGGAACTCTTTCGCTTGCTGAGGATGCGCAGAAAAAAAGCGGCCGATGGATAGTCATTATGGCGATAATCCTAGTATTGTCGGTTCTCTTTCTCATATTTCTTGTAATGGTTATGAAGCGAAATGCCCGTGAAGCAAAATTTTTCATGTCTTCCATACAAAAACAGTATATGGCAAGCGAAGAGCGTTTCCTTACAATGGCAAATTCCTTTTCACAGACGCAGGAAAGAATAAGTCTTCTCGTCGCGCCCGGCGCCCAGGGCGGCGCGAATCCGCTCCTGTTAGGCCAGCAGGCGAATATGCCCGGTTCCTATGATGACGGAATTATTGAAAAACTCCCTAAAGAGCTTCTCAGTATTGAGCCACGCGTACGCGCCGATGGCCTCGAAGAATTCATTAAAAAGTCATTTGAAGAATTTCAGCAGAGCGGCGAAATGGACCGGGAAAAAATAGAGATCTTCAAATATATGACCCACGATCAGGATAACCGTACCCGCGGAAACGCATGCCTTGCACTCTATCAGTTTGATCAGAAGTCGGCAATTTCATCACTCGTCGGTATGCTCAAAGATGCGAATGTGTGGATGAAAGTGAGCGCGTTCTGGGTGCTCGGCAAAATCGGTGATGCGCAGTGCATGGAAACAATTCTTTCTTTTTCGAAAGATCAGCCGGATACAGTAAAGGAACAGATAAAAAAATCACTGAATGCAGTTCTTAGCGACGAGACCAAAGCTGCGCAGCTTCCCGGGGATCTCAGTGCAAAGATGCGGGAGACACTCAACGCGCTGTAAGAGTTGTAATCCGGGATATACACAAACAATAGTTACATGTTCATTTCCCGCTTTTTAATTTTATTTATCCTGTTTGCGGAACTGTCTGTGGACGGGCAGGATTTGTCAAATGCGCTCAAAAACGAAACCAACATCAATCGCTCTTCCCCGGGAACAATAGCGGTTACAAATACCGCAGTTTTACTCACATTTGATGATCCCGAAGAATTTTTGATTAATGTATCTACGCCTTTTCTTAACCCTGTGAAAAGTTTTATTAAATCCGTACAGACTTCCGGTATGAATTTTCCGGAAATGGGCAATGCAGATTCCCGCGCGTGTTTGAATATGCATGCTGCATTTACCAGAAAAGGAATTAATTTTTTTGAACTCGTTTTAAAACAGGGCATTGAAATCCCAGAAGGCGCTTCTGAGTTTGATTTTTGGCTTTGGGGTAACGATTCCCGGTATTTGCTTAACGCGCATTTTACTCATAGCGGAAACCAGGAACAGATACTCAAACTCGCAGATTTTACTTTTTTGGGATGGCGCCGTATTACGGTACCATTATCCGGAAGCATTGCAGTAAAAGAACAAAAAACCCGCCCTGTATTGACAAAATTCAGGGTCTGGTCATCAGATCCTGCAGTTGTACAGGAATGTAATTTCTTTATTGATTCTATGAACTGTAATATTTTCAGGTGAATTTGTCAATTTTTTTACAGGCACGGCGAAACCCTTCCACGTCGCCTATAAACAAAATGACTGGTACTACTAGAACTAAACAGCTTCCCCGATGGATTGCCGGAGTAGCCTATTCAGATAGTCTATATAGAACAGGCTGACCTGTCCGCGTGTGGCTTTTACCCAAGTATATTTCTTGCATAGAAACTGTCTCTCCAGACACCATTGCCCCAACCAGCTTTGCGTGACCAGGTAGAAAGAAAATCATGATCAGTGATTTCTATTGTCTGATGATCAATCCGAAGCCAACCACTTTTTTCATATTCCACGGTCTGATTGGCACACATGAACTGCACTCTGAGTGTACATGAACCGGGGACTTTAATCAGTGGGATATTCTTTCTATCTAAGAAGGCAGCTTTCGATTTTTCTTTGATATCCTTACGTACCGCCGTGGGGCTTCTGTTAATTACTGTATAACGGCTGGAGGCTATTTTGGTTTCGACCGTCGCCACCGCGCCGAGAAATTCTTTTGCCTCACGGCATGAAGCCCGATCACCGGAGACAAGGATCATTGGCACCCCCAAGGCGGCGGCGTGTAAAGCAAAAATAGCAATTTCACCGACCAACTTTCCGTTGAGCCACATGTTAGCCACGCCATGGCTGTTGAAAGTGTGGTTGAGAAAACCGTCGGGCACGCCCACCATGGTGTGCGCGCCGATGTGCAGACAAGCGCCGTAATTTTTATCCGGCAGTGCGGTTAAAGGAAAAAACCCGTCACCGATGTTCATGAGATCTGCTTTGGGGTGCAGCAGTTCGATGGGGAGGGAATTACTGCCGCCGTGTCCGTCAACGACGGTTATTTCTTCGACACCCGCTTCGATCAGCCCTTCGACGGCGGCGTTGACTTCTCCGGCCAGCAGGCGGGCGCTTTCTTCGTGGTTGATGATTTTATTGCCTATGCCGTCACTGCGGGCGTTGACGCCGCTGACGCCTTCAAGATCGGTCATGATGAATGCTTTATTCATGAATGGTTCCTTTAGTGAATAAAATGATTTTTACTTTATACTCACAACTGCAAATGCTTTAAACTCTTAAACAACGCGAATACCGTTTTTCTGTATTTATTTTTACCGGGCCGATTTCATAATTTCAGCGGCGGTTTTGGCGCCCTGAAATATCTTCACTTCATCAATTACGCCTTGAAACATGTAGACTGCAGTTGAATAATAGGAGCCGATTGTTATGTCTCGATTCCCATCTGTAACTTGAAAGGTATTAGTACTGCGACTTGCTTCGTTGCCATTAAAATACATAATGAGAATATTGTTTGTATTTCTGACTACCGCAATATGATTCCAATTTTCAAGTTCAATTTTGTGCTGAGGATATTTTGTAGAAATATACCAATCATTTTGTCCATCACCGGTTGTAAAATAAACCATACGCCATGAGAAAATAATTCTATATCCTGGCCCTCGACCGCTGCCGGTATTGATGATTTCTGCTGTCTGTCTGTAATTTTCTTCAAAGAATTTTGATGGTCTGAACCATGCCTCCATGGTAAAAGGTCCGTCGAGAGTTCTAAGAAAATCAATGGATTGACTCTCTTGAACCCGCACATAACTGTCTTTACCGTTAAATAAGAGCGCCTTTCCTTTTACTCCTTGAACCCATTCGCAGTTATTTAATGTCGCGATTAATCCACTGCCTTTATCACTCGCTTCTGTGCCGTCACCTTCATCGAAAGAAAGATAGAGTTTTAAAATTGGTTGTTGTGAAATGAGAAACTGACTGAAAATAAAAATGATTGGAAATTTTTTAAATAATGTACTCACGTTGATCTCCTGGTAGTATTAATTTTTATAGGCTTCAATTTCAAAGATATACGAACCGGTCTTAAGAAGTGTTGTCCTTATTTTATCGGTGGTAATGCCTGAGAAAGTGAAATGAAGTTCTGTAAAGTCCTTCGTTTTGGTTTCACTTGTTTGTGTTTGTGTTGCTGGAATTGCTTTCCACTCGCCGCTTTCATTGTAATATAGCTCAATGTCTTTCAACGTCAGGTTTTTGCATTTGAGAACTATTTTTCCCACTGTTTGTGGTTTTGAAAAGAGGACATCAATAGGAAACGGCAATTTGAATACACCGCGGAAGGTCGAATGAGGAATACAACTAGTGAAGGTGTCATTGTCAATGAGCGCGCCCCACGCGGGTTCAGTTTTGCTGCCAAGATACCACGACGCAAGATTCATCCGGTGGGCATTTTCGAAACTCTGCTGTATTGTCGCGCATTCATCTTCGACAAACTTGGTTGTTTGCAAATCAAATTTTTGCAGACTGGTTGTATAAATATGTGTTTCAAATTTATCAAAATGGTCAGAAAAACCCCCGTTTTTAATATTAATCGAGCGATTTTCTGATACCACCTGCATATTTTTAATAGCCGGATCACTTATTTTGATAATAGCATCCTGAGGATACATAGAGGTGCTCACCGTAAAGAGGTAGTAGTCACCATTATATTTTTTAAGCAGAATGTGTACCGCTTCTTTTCCTTTTTCAATGACTGCGCCCTGGATATTTTCTCCAAGACAAATGGCGTTGGTAAAATATTGCAATTCTTTCACGGTTTTTACCATGCCGTTCCACATCCCTGGCATGCTGTTTATTGTACCGCAGTTGTCGTGTTTATAATAAATATAGATTACTCCCTTGACACCATTGACAATCCCTTGGTAAGTCATGTTGCGTATTTCCCGGTAATTGGGTTGCCGTTGTGAGAAATCAGAACGTGCCGCCCACCAGCCTATGATGTGTGTCTGTGGATCTATGAATACACAGGCATTTGGCTCAACCTTATTCCAGAGGAGAGAAAGTCTTGAGGTAACTTCAGAAATACGTTCAGTATCATGTGTTAAAAAAAAACCAGGATATGACCAAATATTGAATATTTCAAATGCCTTTTTATAAGTTCCCAATGTGTCTCCATTGTTGTGAGAGGCGGCGAGTGGATGATAGGGGTCGAGTTCACGATAAATTGCAGAAAGTCGTTCTGGTACTATGCCCGGAAGATCTGATTCTTCCGAGTGCCACCAGGAAAGTAGTGCCGGGTGATCTTTCATCAGTAAAATCTCTTCTCGTGTTTTTTTTTCAACGTATTGGAGTTGTTCTTTTGATAAATTTATCGGAAGAACAGGTGGTGGGATTGTTTTATCTGTTCCAGGAAAATGACTTCCGCCCATCATGCTGTGTCCGGCGGACCACCACATCCTCATGCCATATTTAGCCGCTTGATCCGCTTCGGCGAGAGTCACGGTCATGTTGTTATGACTGGAGTTATAGAAAATGAAATTAAAACCAGCTTTTCTTACCGTGGCAAAATCTTCCTTGGTTAATGCATATAGTCCGATAGGAAAGAAAGGATGCCCGTTTATCATGATGCCATTATTTTCGACATAAATTTCTTCTTTTTGGGTGCAACTTTTCTCAGTTCACTGGTAACTTTGCCAATTTGCGTTCCTTTTGCATCAAATACTTCACCGGTCAGTGTGTAGTATCCATTGTCCAGAAGAGACGCGGCAAAGGTGAATGGTAGATATTCATTGGTAATAGCATGGAAATTTGCGCTCCATAACACAGTGCTGTTTTTTGATGATAATTTCCATCGGGGTAAATGCTTTTATTTCTTCTTTGTGGCTATAAGAGAGATATTGCCGACGAGTGTTTTTATCGGTGATAAAGAGATTAAAATCATATTGTCCACCTTTGGATATTTCTCCTTTAAATCTCACACTCTTTTCTTCTTTAGGTTTTAGCACCATATCCATGGTTTTAGAGGCAGGAGTTCCTTGCGCGGGGATAATATCGAGCATGATCCGTAAATTACGTTCTATGTCTGCTCGTTCGCTAAGATCTATGTTCAGCATTGCTGACATCTGTCCACTTCCAGCCAGTACAGTGCCAATAGAAAATTTTTTTAAAGTGATATAAAACGGGGAAAAATCCTGTTCAATTCCTTTCAGGGTAAGAAACTGCTTTTGATCATGAAAAACCCCGTTGGCCAAGGAACTATTTTCATGAAGTCCTCCTGCTTTGTGTTCCCGACCTATGTTAATTTTCCAATTTTTGTAGCCTTTCGGTTCCAGACTAAGTGAAGCGAAAGGAATGTACATCTCAACTGTCCATGAATTTGCTGTTCGACTGACTGCTGATTCGAAGTTACCTTCCCATTTTGGTCGCCTTTCTAACGTTACCTCAAAAAGGCATAGTGCGTCATAGGTGCTGCCTGCAGGGTTTACAATGAAATGGTAGTAGCGAAGCAAGTCAATCGGTGGATGCAGGAACACTTCGACACAATCATCTTCCCAGACGCGGCCATCCTTTTCTCTTGTCTGAGCAACTATTGAGTTCATCTGTTCTTCACCGCATTCAATTGCAACAAAGATACCGGTTTCATCATACAAAAACTGCGCGCGTGTTGGAAATTTTGACGGTTTAACTACGCCACTATCTTTGTAGAAAAAATCAGTCACAGGTTTTGCTTTCGTCCAACAAGCGTCATTCAATAAACCATCAATATAAGGCGGTATATCCGTGCGTATTATTTCGACATTCGCAGCCGAATATACTGCACTGAAAATAAAAATGCTGGAAATGTGCATTAGATTTAAAAGTGAATGTTTCTTCATCTTTGTTTCCTGCTATTAATATTCATTTTAAAAGATATCTATCATATTTTGAAAAGCGTTCATTTGATAAACTATAGGATCAGCAGTACACAAGTGTGGCTGCAGAATTTTCTCCTGTGCCACAAACGGTTCAGTTAAAAGCTCATCTACTGACCTGCCGCCAATTTTAGTATAATCAAAGTAAATCATAGGTAGGTTTTTTTTTTTCAATGACTGCTCCGGCACACAGTTGGTCAGCATTATTTTGACGTCATGCGGCAGGCCAAGAGTTTTGTGACAGTAAATCTCATCATCAGGTACATCTTTTGGACGCGGACACAAAATAAGTCCGTCAAATTGATCTCTTTCGTGCCAGGTAACTAAAAGTTGCCGCAGTGTCGGCCATCCCGGTTGGTCATTTAGAACCATCTTATACTCTTCAAGCTGATATTTTTTCATTCCATCGCGGTAACCTTGCGTAACAACACCCAAAGGTTGGTCGAGCCAGTTGGAGGCGATGGCGATTTTTCGGCAACCGTCCTGATAAAGTGTATCTACAGCCAGTTCAAAGGCCCCGGGAATATTATGTGTCAGCCACAGCCAATCGTGAGATGGTCGCATTTCGTGAGGTATTAGCGAGAACGGATGATTAAGGCGGATGTTATGTGAGCCGTAAAACAGTACCCGACATTTTAATTTTTTAAAAAAATCAAACAACGGATAATACCACGAAGAAATTATTAAGCGGCTTGAAGCTAACAGATGTTCAAGTTGGCGGTAATCCATGTCGTCATAAGAATTAGACGGTGATACGGCGACAGTCTCTACTTTGCAGTTAAGTTCAAGTGCTCGTTGCATTAGCCCTTCAATAATTTGCCGGTTGCGAAAAAGAAAATTGTCGCTCCTTGTCATATAGTCCGGACACGGTAATAGAAAGGTAATAACCGGACGTGTTTTACCTACTTTCCCGCATACAAAACTGCCCTTGCCGGTTATGCTTTTAAGCAAGTGTTCTTCTGCAAGCTGCTTCAGCGCTGCACGTATGGTTCCGCGGGCGACGTTATATTGTTGAGCAAGTTCATACTCGATGGGAAGGCGGCTGCCTTCAGCATACTTTCCAGACAAGATATTGTCTTTAATTTCCTTGTAAACCTGGTCTCTTTTAAGGCAAATATTCATTCATGCTCTATTGTACAGTATTTGTTCTTTTAATTGTACATCAATTGTATAATCATAGTATAACTGATTTTTAAATGAGCTATAGCGGTAATTTTTTTAAAAATTTAGGCATCGTACAAAAATACAGAATATTAGCGATGTCAAGTTTTAAAAATTATTCACTGTTTCGAGACCAGTATACAAGATAAACCTGAGCTGACTATATCCCCAGGAAGCAGTGTACTCTGAATGTGTAGAGAAGAAATCTTTAACCAAAACCTGTGTGAGAAGGTTACAAATCCAATAATTCAGAGCAGCGACTATTAGCAGCAGTGTGTCTTTCTATGAGATAAGTGGAAGGGATTTCGCAACCGGTAATTCAGAGCGGCTTAACGGAGAAAAAAACGGCAGGATGCCGCATTTTTTTTCTCCGTTCAGAGTGCAGATCGCCGCCAGGAGGGCGGCGGCAAACGTCCGCCTGAATTACCGATTGCGAAAACCCCTCCACGGTGACTATTGAGAAAAGACTGACGGCAAACGGCCGCTCTGAATTAACGGTTGCGAAATCCCTTCAACGGAGCCTGTAGAATAAAGTCTGCGCCAAACGTCCGCCTCAATTATTGGATTTGTAACTTTATCTGAGCTTTGATCCGGGAAACTCTGCGCAAATACCCTCGATCATTTTCTGCTGTTCGGTATCGGCTTCTTCTTTTGTAAGGGTTTTTTCATGAGATGAAAAATCGATTGAAAAAGCCGCAGACTGCATCCCCGCGGGAATATTACCGCCTTGGTAAATGCTGAGTATTCTGATATTCTCTGCAAGAGGTGATATGGTACGGAGTTTTGTGTGCACATCAGATATCGCGACGGCTTCAGGTATCAGAAATGCCAGATCGCGTTTGGCGGAAGGGTAGGGGGAGGGGGGAGTATACACATCACTCCGGCGGCTTATTCCAGAAAGTATATCAAGATTTATTTCAGCAAAATAGACGGGCTGGATAGTGGTATCAAAATAAGCGGTAATTTTCCGAGATACCTCTCCGATTATTCCCACTTTAATGCCGTTGATGCTGATTATGCCGTTTGCGGAGCCGGATAAAAGAGGCGACGTTCCGGGCATAATACTTATTTCCGGGTGGCCGTATTTTATAAAATATTCACTAACTTCTCCGCTTAGGTCGTAGTAGTTCATAACGCGGGTTGTGGTTGTCCAGTTTGGTTCGGTACTTTCACCGCTGCATAAAAAACCGAGAGATTGGATTTCGGAGGGTTCATTACCTTCCTGTAAAAAAAATTTTCCTGTTTCGAAATATTTATTTTCATAGTTCCGGTAATGTTCGTTGTTACAGCGGAGATTACGCATCATACCGAATAAAAGCGTATTCCGAAGGAATGTAAACTCCGGCGAAAGAGGGTTGTTTACCTTTACGCAAAGACTGGTATCAACACCGCAGGCTTCAAGGCAGGCGCGTTCGGTGAAGGATACGTTTTTGACTTCGTTATAGCCTAAGCCGCATGCGATGTCTTCTGCCCTAACAGTTCCTGCGCTTTGGATTGCAAAGTCGGTATTTTTAATAAACGGCATTGTCTGAGGGATATTGTCATATCCGTATATCCGCGCAATTTCCTCTATAACGTCGCATTCTTCGTGAATGTCGTTTCTGCCTGTAGGCACGATTAACTGCATTTTATCCGTGTCGCTGTATTTTATTCTAAAACCCGCTGAGGAAATAATGTCATGCAGCTGAGTTTTATCAAGTTTGATACCGATGATTTTCTTTACTGCAGAAAACCGCAGCATCACAGTCTGTTCAGGGAATTTTTTCGGGTATATGTCTTTGATGCTGGAAGAAATGGTTCCTCCTGCGCATTCGATGATGAGGTTTACTGCTCTGGCGAGTGCGTGGCGGACATGATGTATGTCAATTCCTTTTTCGAAACGTATTGATGAATCTGTGCGGATTTTATGCCGTTTGGAAGTACGCCGTATATGAGAAGGATTGAAATATGCTGATTCGATGATGATATCTTTTGTGTTTTCATCAATCCCGCTGCCGGCGCCGCCGATGATTCCCGCAAGCGCGATGGGTTGTTTGTTATCGCAAATTACAAGGTCTTCTTCTGAGAGTGTGATATGGTACTGCGAATCGAGAGTTTGAATAGTTTCTCCGGGATTGGCATTACGGACACGCACGCATTGACCTTCCAGTTTATTATAATCGAATGCATGCAGCGGATGGCCGCATTCAAGCATTACATAGTTGGTAATGTCTACAATGTTTGAGATACTGCGGATATCATGGGCTTCAAGACGGTTTTTTAGCCAATCCGGAGAAGGACCGACGGTGATGCCTTTAATGAGCCGTCCTGTGTACCTGGGGCATGCGGTACTGTTCTCGACCTTGATATCGATATTTCCGGTTTTCCCCATATGCTCGGGTTCTTCCGGAAGTAGTATTTTTTTACCTGTGATAATTGATAATTCGGCGGCAATGCCGAGAATACTTTGACAGTCACCCCGGTTAGCGGTAAGGTCAATATCAAAGATATGATCTTCTTCTCCGATGATTGTATTTGGATCGGCAGTAAGGGCAGTATTGTCAGGGAGAAGCCATACACCGTTCGACTTTTTTTCCAAACCTAATTCAGCTTTTGAGCAGATCATGGCGCATGACTCTACTCCGCGAATCACGGTTTTTTTTATAGTTATTCCGCAGGGAAGTTCTGCGCCCTCATGTGCGATGATAACCATCGCATCGGGGTGTATATTGCCCGCGCCGCATACGACGGTGAGCTGATTTGCCGGAGTGTCAACAGTAACGAGAGAGAGCTTGTCTGCCTTGGGGTGCTTTGTAATGCTCAGTATTTTTCCTGTTGTGAGGTTTTGAATTGGGCTGTTAATACGCCGGATATGCTTTACTTCTAGTCCAAGTCCGGTGAGAAGTTCTGCAGTTTTCTCAACCGGGAGCCTGCATTCAGCGTATTTGTTTAACCATGAGTAACTTGCCAACATATGTGAGTATCCTGTTCGTGTGATAAAATTTATTTAAGATGTGAAATACGAGGGGAATTGACCAAGGAACTGATAATTATTTTCAAAAAACAGCCTGATGTCGTGAATATCGTATGTAAGCATGGCGATACGTTCTATTCCCATTCCAAATGCAAGTCCGGAATATATTTCAGGGTCAAGATTTACGTTTTTTAATACTGCCGGGTTGACCATGCCCGCGCCGAGAATTTCAAGCCATCCGTCACCTCCGCATGTTGCGCATCCCTTTCCGCCGCCGCGCGCGCAGCTGATTGATATTTCACACGATGGTTCTGTAAAAGGAAAAAAATCAGGCCGGAACCGTACTCTCCGGTCTTTGCCGAACATTTGTATACAAAAATTGTGCAGTATTCCTTTCAGGTCGCAGAATGTCACATGTTCGGCTACGTATAAGCCTTCGATCTGATGAAAAATTGGGGAGTGAGACGCATCTGATGTGTCTCTGCGGTATACTCTTCCTGGCGCGATAATCGCGAAAGGCGGCCTGGTTTTTTTCATGACACGTATCTGTACTGGTGAAGTCTGGGTTCTCAGCAGAATCCCGCTTTTTATAAAAAAAGAATCCTGGTCATCTCTTGTGGGATGATCGGACGGAATATTCAGAGCTTCGAAATTGTAATAATCGGTTTCTATTTCAGGTCCGTCAACAGTCAGAAAGCCCATTGCATTAAAGATGCTGCATACTTTTCTGGAGGTTAAAGTCAGCGGGTGCAGTGTACCAAGCCGGTGCCTTCTTCCGGGAAGCGCAACATCAATTGTTTTTTCATTACGTATGCGCGCCTCTTCTTCAAGATTTTTGGTTTTTACAGTCAGTTGCGCCTGTATGGATTGTTTCAATTTATTGATTTGTTGTCCCAGAGTTTTTTTATTTTCCTGATTGGCGCGGTTGATAAGACCGGTAAATTCGGTTAATAATCCTTTTTTACCGAGATATCTGACCCGAATGTTTTCAATTTCTGAAACGCTTTGCGCTGAGGCTATGTCACCGGCAAATGAATTTTCCGCTTCAGATATTTTTATCAGTGATTCTGAAATATCCGGTTCTGTGTCATTCATAATGTATTCCTGTTTTATTAAAATTGTATTAAAACCCGCATTTGCGCTGCATCATCATACTCAAAGTCGTTTTCTGCCCATAATATTTTTGATACTCCGAATAAATATCTTATTTTGCTGCCTATTTTAACCCACATACCCGGAACAAGTATCAGCCTTGATTTGTATAGACTAAGCCCGGTGAAACGGTAGTGGTATGATAATTCAATAAAGGGTTTAAATCCGAATTCAATCCGGCGTTCGCCAATGTAATAATCAGTATCGAAATATGTATCGATGGTACAGGAAAACTCGAGATGATCATTAGCCTTATCATGCCATGGATTTTCCGGATCTGTCGTCCAGAATAATTTTTTAAAAATGTTCTCAATACCGAAAAAAGAATAATCTGATGTGCTGAATTTCCCTACTGCGGTGTCATTTGTATTTGAGGCGCTTTCGATGATTACACCCTGAAATTCATCAACGAAATTCGATTTGAATGTTTCTCCTTCAAGTAATTCGTATACATAGGAACCGTTAAATGTAAATGAAGAATTATTGCCGATGTGTTTTGTCAGCCGGTATCCAAGAGCATATTGATTATTTCCGCGCGAGGCCGGATAATATCCCTTGTTATTAATTTCCCGGCTGTATGCCTCGCTGCGTTTTTCGTTTGTCATGATATCAAAAGATGCGCCCTGGCCTGAGCCGTAGGTCACTTGTATGATGATTGCATCTCTGAAATTGTACTCTGTATCATCCCTTCCGAATTCAAGAAATGCCTGCACGTCTCCGACAGGCGCGAATTCTACTGTGTCACGTTTGATGTCTCTAAATCCGACAATTGGTACTTCGACACCGGTTTGCACGTTCCGCACGAGTGAAAAATCAAAAAAAAGCGGGATAATGAAGTATCTTTTCTGGTAATCCCCATAGTCGCCTGAAACACTCAGTTGTGTTAATCCACTGGCAAGAGTACCGCGTCCCTCAAGATTGAAATACGCAGACCTTGTATAAAAATAGTTTGCAGCATGTACAGGTGAAAGAGAGAGAAAGACTGCCAGAATCCGGATAGCCGCAGGTAAAACCAGTCTACGCGGTCTGTGAAACGGCTTCAACGACCGATTTGAATGCATCGGAGTCTTCGGCAGCGAGGTATGCAAGACTTTTTGTATTTAATAAAATATTTGCTTTTTTAAGTGAGTGGACAAATCGTGAATAGTTTAAGCCGTATTCGTGAAGAGCAGCATTTATTCTGATATGCCAGAGTTTGCGGAAATCACCTTTTTTTTTTCTTCTGTGTGCAAATGATGTTGCCGCAGCGCGGGTAACTGATTGTTTTGCTATCCGAAGGACGCTTTTACGTTTGCCGTAGTACCCCTTTGCCTTTTTTAAAATTTTTTTTGAACCCTGCTTAGAAGCAACGCTGTTTACCGATCGAGGCATAAGTTATCTCCCTTCTGTTAAAAATCAGTCGATTATTATAATGTAAAAAAATGTTATTGATACGGCAGGAGCCTGTTCACTACTTTGCTTTCTGCCAGGTTGAGTACATGGAATTTATGCCCTTTGTTTTTGCGTTTGCGGCTTTTTTTACTGAGAATATGGTGCACGCCCACGCCTTTGATTTTGATTTTTCCCTTTCCGGTTTTCTTAATTCGTTTTGCGGTGCCCTTGTGGGTTTTTAATTTTTTCTTGGCCATGTTCTTTTCTCTCTGTTTGATAAGATCTGAGTGATAATTGATTGCTATTTTTTTATTGGTACGAGCGTTACTGAAAGATTGCGTCCCTCCATACGGGGTAATCCGTCAGGCTTTGCAATTCCGACAGTATCGGCAATAATCTGATTAAGTCTTTCCTTGCCGTTATCGATGTAGGCCATTTCACGGCCTTTGAAACGTACGGTGATTTTGACACGGTCACCGGCAGCAAGGAACTCTTTTGCATGTTTAATTTTAAAGTTGTAGTCGTGTACATCTGTCTTTGGTCTGAGTTTTATTTCTTTTAAATGAACAATTTTCTGCGTTTTTTTTGCTTCTTTTTTTTTTTTCTCAACCTGATACGTGTATTTACCATAATCGATAATTTTACACACCGGCGGTTCGGCATTCGGCGATATTTCAACCAGATCAAGTCCGGCCTGCGCAGCTGTTTCGAGCGCTTTTGATATCGCGAGCACTCCGAGCATTTCACCGTCGCTGTCCAGGACTCTTACTTCTGATGCGGTGATTTGAGCGTTAACGCGTGTATATGACCCGGCAGGTTGTTGAAAATTAGCAGTTCGCAGATGTACCCCTCAGATAAGTTTTAGATATTGTATATTGTATAGCGGGAAAAGTCAATACCCATACGGGCTTTATGAATTCCTACCGATTTTTGAATAGGATCGGTGAAGGTGTTTCGCAATCGGTAATTCAGGCGGATGTTAGTCGGCAGTCTTTCTCTACAGGCACAGTGGAAGGGTTTCGCAATCGGCAATTCAGGCGGAAGTTTTATTTTTTCTAAAAGCACCGTGGAAGAATTTCAAAAACTCAAAATCCAATCTGACGTTTGCGGCTGCCATCCTGGCAGCCCGCTGCACTCGGCAAGCGAGGAAAAACTTCGGCATCCTGGGCAGTCGGCGCTGCACGCCTCCTTTGTTCGCAGTTTGCGTGGCCCCGCCTTCGGCGCCCGCAAACTTCTGGCCGTTATTCCACGCTTGACGCCGATTGGATTTTGAGTTTTTGAAACTCTTCCACTTGTCTATTTACAATAAGACTACTAAAAAGCCGCTCTGAATTACCAATTTGCGAAACCTTTCCACTTGGTTATAGAAAAGCACTACCAGTTAACAGCCTATGACTTAGCGGATATGTAATTCTTTCACCCGCCTATAAAAATTATAGGAATTATTAGATCCCGTCGGAAAAATAATTCTAAACAGTATCTTTAAATATTTTTTAAACCCGCGGTTTCATATTTTTATTCACTGAAATATTTGCATCGCGCTTTCAGAGGAATGGTCACGACGAGTGCGGTAATCAGTGCGTAGACAATTACCAAAATGGCTACTGAAAATCCCCGTTCGAAATCCCCTTTTTGCGTTTCCGGTTTCATGTATCTCAACAACGCAATTAAACCGATGAGCATTCCAAACACCCCGGATGTGATGAGCATTTTTTCCATCGCTTCAAATACAGTTTTACCTCTCTTTGCATCTTCCTTTTGAGGATGATCCTGTAATGCTGTTTCAAATGCACTCGAAATTCCATGCCATCCGAATACCGATAGCAGGCCGAGGAACGTAATGCCCCAAACCAGCAGCAGGCTCGCGAAATCGAGGTAATATCCGTATCCGGATGACCCGGCTGCAATAAACGGTATTGATGCAATTAACAGAAACGAAAGTGTTGCAAAGATTTTATATTTTTTTTTCATGATGGACCCCTTTTTTTTATTTTATTTTAAAAGCCTGAGTGAAGCGATGATTGCCTCACGCATGTTATTCCTGTTTTCGACTGTAAGATAGTTGTTAATTTCTTTGTCAAGATGTGTCTGAACGGGAAAAAACATAAAAAACAAAACCAACAAACAGGTGAGTGCCGGTAAAATTATTTCCGGGAAAACAAACCGGTTAAAATTACTTTTTTCCCGGTTTTTAGCGAGGTTCAATATGCGAGACATTTTTTCATTATCATTGTTTTCGGAACATTTGTAAATCTCATTTGTAAAATAAGTATTTATAGACTTATTAAAAGTGATGTTATTCATTTTAGTTTCCTCCATGCGTTTAAGTGTTATCTTCCAAAGTTCGTTTGAGTTTTTGCCGTACACCATTGAGTCTCGATTTTACAGTACCTTCTGGAATGTTATAGATAATAGCTATCTCGTTTATTGAGAGCTCTTCGTAATAATAAAGTAGGGTAAGTCTTTTTTCTGATGACGGTAGTCGTTCTATTGAACTAAAAAGATTTTCCTGTTTTTCTTTTGACAGCAATTGCTCCAAAGGTTCGGCCGAAACGTCAGAAAAAATGTTGCCAAGTGGTTCACAGAGATTGTCCCATGATTCAACATTCACTCTTTTTCTTTTCCTGAGCCAATCGATGCTTGTGTTTCTTGCGATACGGTAGATCCATGTTGTCATTTGTCCGCGTAATACGTCGAAGGTAGAAAGATTGGAGTATACTTTTAGGAATAACTCTTGATGAATGTCATCTATCTCTTTCCCGTTCGTCCAGGTAGAGATATAATATTTCATCCGATGTGAGTATGCGTTGTACACCTCAGTAAACCTTCTTTCTATATCGCTAATGCTTTTTGCATCTGTCATGTAGTAGTATACGAACAAAAACAGAAAAGGTTCAAATATAAATATTTTTTAGGGGAAAAATAACCTTTCCCATTCGGTTTACACTCGTTATTGTGCGCAATTCAAAAGCCTCTCCCGCTGTTCGCACAAATAGAGCGGAAGTGATAAAAGTGTAAAAGCTGTGTTCTCGAACCCGGTAACAGCAGTGTTTACCTTGTGAACAGACGGCAAGTCTGTATTAAAACGGATGGCGTATTTTGATTTTTTTTCGTGTACAAAAATGTGCAACGAGCGAAGAGTTCCCGTTTTACCCGCCTTAACTTCTATGGGAACAACGTTGTTTGAAATTTGGGTAAGGTAATCTATCTCTGCAGATGAATTGCGTTCTTCCCGGTGCCAGTAAAAAAGTTCAGGTTCCCACCAAGGCTCGCCGGTTGTAAATATTGTCTGTCCAATCAGTTGTTCTGCCAATGCGCCGGTGTGAATCAACATTAAATCATCTGAAATACAGAGTTGTGAAAGCCGTAATGAAAGCTGGGTTGAAAACAAACCTACGTCAAGAAATACTGCCTTAAATATTTTTTTGCTTATGGTTGCACCCAGTGGCAAACCATTGCCATCGGTATGGTACACTAAAATAATTAAGCCGGCATAAAAGAGATGCTCAAGAGCTTTTGAAACATCTGCAGATTTTACATTTTTGTCTATATTTACATATTTGATTTTCGTTCCTATGAGAGAAGGTATGGTTCGAAGACATTTTTTAATAAGTTCCGAATTTGCGTTTTTTCCGTATTTAGAAAAGTCGGCCTGGTAGGTTGTTAAAATACTTGAATGACACCTGCTCACCATCGTTAAATCGTGTTCATTTACCCAATAGGAAACCGCCTGAGGCATTCCTCCGATTATAGAATAGTGCTTTAAATATTGTAATAATTTTTGATGGATAGAGTCGGGTATCTCTTTTTCAAGATTATAGTTCTGTAGAAATTGAAAAAGCCCGTTTTCGCCATTCGCGATAAGAAACTCTTCGAATGTGAGAGGATTCATATATAGAAACTCAATGCGTCCTACCGGCATTGAAAAGTTGTGATCAGAAAATAGAAATTCGAGAAGTGAACCTGCAGCAATTACATGGATATCAGGTCGCTTTTCGTAAAAATACCTGAGAAGGGCGACCGCTTCAGGGCAGCTTTGGATCTCATCCAAAAAAATTAAAGTGTTGTAAGGGATTACTTTTGTGTTAAAGTCGGCTTCTAATAGAAGTAAGATTTCATTGACGTCGCGGAATTTGAAAAGAGAACTTTTTTCGGGTGTTCCATCAAAATTGATTTCAATGTAATTTTCGAACTCTGTTCCCAATTGTCTGACAAGCCATGTTTTCCCGACTTGTCTGGCGCCGCGCACAATGAGGGGTTTTCTATCTGCACGTGTTTTCCATTCCCTAAGATATTCTATTTGTTTTCTAAACATTGAGCATCTTAGCATTTATTCTGATAAATAACAAGGTAATTTTATCTAAAAACTGGCTTTTTCCAAGGTAATATTGTGTGTATTGGTGGCGATTTCTGTACTGAAGCTAATAATGAAGCAGCAAAATATTTATTTTTACCGCGACAGCCGGTAATAGTTATCAGGGTTGTAGAGGTAATAACAATCTACCGGGTCGAGACGGGGGAGGAGAACATAGCGCCGGCTGTCTGAATCAATGAATTCCTGCAGTGGGTTGTTAGGGGTTTCTTCTGTTTTATCAAGGTCAGGATTTTTAATGTAGGATTCTTCACGGATTGAAGTAACGACTTCATCAACCCAGCGGATGGTTTTTGCCTGATCGGCAAATTCTCTCCAGTCGCCGGAGGAGCGGTTCTTATACATGCGTGAAATAAATTCGTCCAGAGAAATGCCCATTTTTTCAGAAATCGGTTTTGCAAGACGCTTCCACCATTCTTCAAGGTCTTTCAGCATCTCTTTCTGTTCAGTCAGGTTGCCGTAGCCGAAAGCGAGTATTTGGTGATGAAGAATGATTGCGTTTGGATATGCGTAGGATTTTTTGGCGAGTGTGGTAATGGCAGCGGCCATGCTCGCGGCATATGATTTAACCACGACATATACAGGAGCGTAACTGCCTTCCATTGCTTTTAATATTTTATAGCCGGCCATTACCGACCCGCCGGGTGAACGGTCAATTACGATAAAAATCGGATATTCGCGGTTTTGATTATTAAAATAATCGATTCGTTTTGAAATATTGTCTGCAGCGGCTTCTCCGATAACTCCGTTAAGTGTAATGCGCCGGTCGCTGATAGTAAGAATACCGTTCGAGAGCGGTTGATTCAGGTACGCAGCTTCTTTGTTTACCCGCGCAAGCCATTGATCAGTTTTTTCACGAATTGCGATGTTGTCTGATAACCGCGACAGTACGGCAGATGATTCGGCAAGCTCGAGTTGCAGCTCCGTTTGGCGAAAGCGGATTTCGTGTTCACGCTGGGACATGGCTTTATTGCGGTTTTCATATTCGGCTGATGCAATTTCATTTTCAAGCCTTAATTTTTCAAGTTGTTCCTTTAAATCGGAGATTTCGCGGTTATGGGCAGATGATTTCATGGTTTCTTCAATTTTGTTTGAAAGAGAGAGGATGTCAAGCTGCACAGATAATTTTTCTGCTTGTTGTTGAAGAATTCTTATTGCGGCTTTAAAGTCAAGATCAGCAAGCGCATTTTCTACTTCAAGCCTGCTTTTTCTGTCCAGCATGTTTGATAATGAACGCTCAAGTTTTGCAGCAGACAGGCTGTTTTCAAGATTGATGATTTCATTACTGTTCCGTAGAGGTTCTAATGGATCGTGGGTCGTATTATCAGCTGTACTTCCGTATGTGTCTGTTTCAGTATTCTGTGTATGGTCTGCGCCTGAAATGGTACGCACAGCAGAAAGAAGCATACAAAAAATTAAAAAATATATTCTGGTCTTTTTCATAACATATTCTCTGAAACACGATAGTAATTTATTACGATTTTTCATTTGTATTGAAGAAATACCTCTTAACTGAATTTAAAGTTTACGTCAGGGCGTAATGTTCGCGGGTAATGATACAATGTATAATATGAAAAGTCGATACGCGTGTACAGCTTATGAATTTTTTCGATAATTCTTTTGCTTCCGCTGCAGAGTCCATAAATGACTTCGGCAAACGCGGTGAGCCTTTTATTTTCATATTTGATTTTCTTTGCAGAGAACCTGTTGTTTCACGTATTGATGAAGCGGCACACAACAATATTTTTTTTGATTTTCATGGTTTTTCAAATTGTGCCCGCAGAAAAGAATCTCATGCGCTAATCACTTCACTTGATGTATATCCGCCTCTGTACGATGAGTACGTGCAGTCCTTTTCTGAAGTCTACAAAGGTCTTTACGAAGGGAATAGTTATTTATGCAATCTGACTTTCCCTACCCGTTTGGGCACTGAACTCACTTTAGAGCAGATTTTTTCCAATGCACGCGCAAAATATTGTCTTTTAGTAAAAAACCGTTTTACAGCTTTTTCTCCTGAAACATTTGTAAAAATTAATCCTGAGGGAATAATAAGTACGTTTCCGATGAAAGGGACTATCCGTGGTGATACTCCGGATGCAGCTGCGAAGCTGCTTTCTGATGAAAAAGAACGAGCTGAACATAATACGATTGTAGATCTGATGCGTAATGATTTAGCAATGGTAAGTACTGATGTGCGGGTTGACTCATTCAGGTATCTTGAAAAGATAGAGACAAATGCAGGAGGCTTGTTTCAAACCTCCTCGCAGATTACCGGAAAACTTAATACGGCATGGAAAGAAAATATCGGTGCAATTATATGCAGTATGCTCCCGGCAGGATCGGTTACCGGCGCTCCTAAAAAGAGTACTGTTGATATAATCCTCCGCGCAGAACCTTATGAACGCGGTTTTTACACAGGAGTGTGCGGAGTTTTTGACGGAAATTCTCTCGACAGTGCGGTTTTGATACGCTATGTCCGTCAAAGCATGGATGGTTTATATTATCACAGCGGCGGTGGTATTACTGTGTATAGTGACCCGCGAAGTGAGTACAATGAGCTGATCGATAAAGTGTATTTACCAGCAGCAAATTTTACGAAACACCCGGCGGTAGTGCTACATTTTTCCTGAGCGGATAATACTGATTACAAGACCAAGCCCGAGAATGCCGGCAATAATATAGCCGATAAGGCCGATAATCGGAGTGCCGAGAATACCGGTTCCGGAATACTGACGGACAATTAAAGAAGAACCGATTATCAGCGCGGCAATAATTACACTGAAAGATATTCTGTTACTCGCGCTGTCCATTTCTGCAATAAGATAATCGAGCCCCTGGTGTTCAAACCGAATACTGAGTTTTCCGGTTTTTAGTTTAAGAAGGATGCTTCTGATTTCAGCCGGAAGAATTCTGATGAATGAAAAAAATTCCGCCGCGTCATTACCAAAAATTTTTATATTTTTCCGGATATTTAAACGATTTTTAATAAGACGTTTCATGTATTTACGGAGAAGATGAATTATCTGGAAGTCGGGATCCATTGTTCTCGCGATTGTTTCTGATGAGATGAGTGCTTTAATCAGAAGAATAAGGTCAGGTGAAAGCCGGACTTCATATTTCCGGATCATTGCGGCGATATCGTAAAGGACAGAAGCAATATTGAGTGATGAGAAAGTGACTGCATAATATGAATTAATAAAATCGCGCATATCTCTGCGGAATGCGCGTATATCGCATAATTCGGGATCATCAATGTACGTGCTGGTTATAATCCGGACGATTTTATCGCTGTCTCTCGCGATAAAGGCAAGAAACATACTGCTCAGGTCTTCTTTAAGTTCCGAATCAAGGTATCCGATTAATCCGTAATCTACAAAAGCGATTATGTTTCCGGGCATAATAAGAATGTTGCCGGGATGCGGATCACCATGAAAAAAGCCCCATTCGAATATTTGTTTGAGAATAGCGTTCGCGCAATTTGCTGATATTATTTTAAAGTCCGAACCATGATCAAGAAGTTCCTGCGTTTCAGATACGGGTATTCCGGAAATTTTTTCAAGTGTAAGTACACGCGCGCTTGATAACTCCGGGAAAACGGCGGGTACATATACGGCATGGTCCTGAGCGGATTTTTCCCGGAACATTTCAATATTTCTCAATTCATGGTGAAAATCCAATTCAGTTTGAAGATATTTACTGAAATCATTTACAGTTTCAACTGGGCGGAATATCCGGACGGATGGAATAAACCGTTCCAGAAGGTGAGCAAGATCATATAATATTTCAAGATCAATATCGAGTATTGGTTTAATTCCGGGGCGCTGTATTTTAATGACGACATCCGTTCCGTCAAGTGTTTTGGCTGTATGTACCTGAGCGATAGAGGCAGCGGCGACCGGAGTTTCATCGAATGATGCGTATAATTGTTTCAGAGGTTTGCGCAGTTCTGATTCGATAATTTCAACCGCCTTAGCTGCTGAAAAAGGCGGTACTGTCCGTTGAAGTTTTTTAAACTCGCGTATAAATGTCTCTGGTATAAGGTCATGACGGACACTGAGCATCTGCGCCAGTTTAATAAATGTGGTACCCAGTTCCTCGCAGGCAATCCGCAGGCGGACGGGTAAAGGATTGTCTAGTTTTTTTTGAGTAATACTTATTTTCTGCGGACGGCGCAAAATTTTTGTAATAGTCGCCGTCCGCAGCCGGGAAAAGACATCCCCGAGTCCGTATGAGATAAAAGTAGAAACGATTTGAGTGTAACGCTTAATGTGTTTATATCGTCGGGGCAGCAGCGTTATCATTAAATAAATTTACTGGTTGACTGCCGCGGCGTAACTGCTAGTTTGCTTTGTGTATTTTTTTTTCAAGCGACGTAACCTGTTTTGCAAGTGAATCAAATTCCTTCTTGCTGACAAGCCCCGCTTTTGCCAGAGTTTTGGAAATTTCATCTGAAATTTTTGAAGTCAGATTTTTTTCTGCATCCCTGGCTTTGTCCATAAGGTCTTTCACAATCTTCCCGCCTTCAGCTTTGCTTACTTCTCCTTTTTTTATCATTTCTCCAGCAAACTCCTCGGCTTTTTCTTTGGTAAGCGTTGCGAGACCGAGGCCGAGCATTGTTCCTTTTTTAATTACATCTGTTATTGACATGTTATTCTCCTGTTTTTAACTTTGTTTCCGCATAGCAGTAAAAATATGCCATCACGGCAATTGGTATGTCCAACGGTTTCTTAATTCAGCACTAAGAAATTTACATTTTTTACTGCTCACAAGTCAGAATATTGTATCATCAAAAAACAATTATTGATTATTCAAAAATTGATGCTTCTTGGCTTTTTTATTCTGCGGCATCTTCGTTTGCTTTCATACATGAAAAGACAGGAAGCATGGAGAAATATTTTCAATAACTTAACATTTTCGTAAGATTTATAATTCATACAATTTTATAATAGTCGGGTGGAAGTGGTTCGATCAAGTGGAAAGATTTTGTCGATAATTCAGAGCGGTTAATATTGCGTAGTCGTGTTATTTTCTATAGTCAAGTGGAAGGGATTTCGCCGGTAATTCAAAACGGGTGGTTGATATAGGAATATTATTTTCAATAGCCAAGTGGGAGAGTTACAAAAAGACCACCGACAAACCTCCTCCTGAATTACCGGATTTGCAGCCCTTTCACAGAGACCATCATTAAACATGTGTGGATAAATAAGGTGAATCTTCGCTTGACAAAATCTACCTTTTAATCTACAATATGCCCGTTGGGGGAACAACATGGGCAAAATTACTGAAATCCGTATGAGTATCGAAAAACAAATACAATCCACGCTGGCAGGTAAACCGGCATGGATGTGGTGGATTGGTTTTTCAGCGCTGTGCGCACTTTTGTATCTCGCGTTCATAATATTACATAAAATACTGACCTTTAAGTGGTGGATTCCTGTGCTGCTGATTTTGGGATTAGGAATTTTTTGGGGAACACTTGCCAAAAAAAATGATAATCCGGATAATTCCGAAACAGATACTTCCGAGTCATAAATTTCCAGAATTTTATTTTTTCCATGAATAACATTTAACGGCACAGAGTGAGGCGGGCAGTCGTATATGATGTAATTCTTCCAGGTACCGGCAGATCATGCGCTGAGCAGCGATTATCAGAAACCGCAAGTCTTCTGGATACCTTCGGCGGAATTGTTGTCTGCAAAGTTATTCAAAGACGGCATCACACCGGCAGCTGTAGTTTTGTCGGCCGCGGCAAATTAAACGAACTCATCGATATCTCCGGTATCAATGATGCTGATTTACTGATTGTTAATAATGCGCTCAAACCTGCGCAGCTGTATGCGCTTCAGGAAACTATCGAAAATTCCAGAAAAAAAATTGAAGTATGGGATCGTGTAGATCTTATTCTTAAAATTTTTCAAAAACACGCCCGCAGTGCTGAGGCAAAACTCCAGGTGCGCCTGGCATGTTTAAACCATTTAGGTCCGCGGATTTATGACATGTCGGAAGAACTCGGGCGCGAGGGCGGAGGATCCCGCGGCGGAGCGGCAAACAAAGGCGTTGGAGAAACGAATACAGAAATAATGAAACGGTATATTGCCGAACAAAAAAGACTTGCAAAAAAAAAGATAGATTCCCTTCAGGCAAGCAGAGAACTCAACCGAAAACGCCGCCAGAAAAACGGCCTGCAAACAGTCAGTATCATCGGTTATACTAATGCAGGGAAAAGCAGTATTTTCCAAAATCTCACTTCCAAGCGAACATATATTGAAAACAAGTTATTCGCCACTCTTGATACACTCACCGGTTTGGTGTATCTTCCGCAGCTTGGCTGTGAAGTACTTCTTGCCGACACAATAGGGTTTATCAGGGATTTGCCGCCTAAACTCATTGATGCTTTTCGGTCAACTCTCGAAGAAACGCGTTATGCGGATATTCTCCTTCACGCAGTGGACTCGGGCGATCCGGATGCGGAATTGCATATTGAATCAGTAAATAAAATTTTAGATGAGATTGGCTGCGGTGAAATTCCCCGGATATTTGTTTTTACAAAAATTGATATTGCTGAAACTTCTCCTATGGTCCGTTTCTGTAATTATAATGGGGTCTTTGTTTCGTCTGTAGATAAATCAGGCTTTAGTGAATTAAAAAATGCCATCTGTGCTGCGCTTACACAAAAAACCGTGATAAAAGAAAATTGCGCATTACCCATAGAACCGGAAGTTTGCGTTTGTCTTGATAAGAGTATTCATTCCAGTGAAAGAAGCGGATATACATCAATAGCCGCTTCTTCGTACGGATGAACCGATTTGATTTTTTTTATTACATCACTGGCATAGTTTTTCGGACAAATAAATTCTATTCGTTCCTCAGGAACTTCCCCGGCCGCGTGTAAGGCTCCTATATGAGGGTTGGCTCCTTGCCCGGGCATAAAACGGCCGGTGCCCTGAGATGAAAAACTGCAAAATGAGTAATTACCGATTATTCCGCATCCGTTTTCTCCAGCGGTTTTACGTATTATATCCGCATGAGAATACGGGACAAAAACAACTATTTTAACGTTTTCAGGGTTCATGTTTTCTCCGGATTATCTTATTAAGTAATAGCGTCTGCCCCGTTGGGGTGAATAATTATATCATAGCATTTAGCTCTTCCATTTGGTTAAAAATAACATCACCACCGAAAAAGCAATCTGAATTAAGGTATTGATTTCTTTTAAAGCTCAAACGTTGATACCAGCAGTCGCAGGCAGATGATATAAACAAAATAAAAAGATATATTCCTGTGGCAAACCCTAAAAGACGAATATTCTCGACCCCTTCGGCGAAGCCAGTTCAGGTAAATATTCCAAACGAACGGCACTTGTAATTCGAATTATTATTTTATAGACGAGTCATAGGATTATATACTATAGAATTCAGCGAAGCGTTTTTTAGTATAGTCATTTACTATAGCCAAGTGGAAGAGGTTCGTAACCGGTAATTCAGAGGAGTGACTTTTGTGAAATTCTTTTGACAGATAAGTACAAGGTTATAACTAAAACTATTCAGAGCGGCGTCAAAAACAGAAAAACGGCAGGATGCCGAATTTTTTCTGCTTTTGCCGAGTGCAGCCGATGCCAGGACGGCAGCGGCAAACGTCCGCCTGGATAGTTTTCGTTATAATCCTTGTACGATGCCTCGTCGAAAGAAACAAACCTCCGCCTGAATTACCGGTTACGAACCTCTTCCACGGGGCCTATTGAAACAGACCGCCGGCAAACGCACCGCCTGAATTCATCGTTGAGAACCCTTTCACAAATCCTCTTCAAAAATAAGTGAGAATTACAAGGCACTCACTTTTGTTGAAATTTTCCTCAAAGTATCATAAAATACTCACGAAATATCCCCATTCAGCACGCAGAAGGAGTTACACTTGCCGAATATTAAAAGCGCCTCAAAACGGGCACGACAGAGCATCAAACGAAGAGACAAAAACGCAGCAGTGAAAGGACTACTAAAAACAGTCGCAAAAAAAACTGAATTACTCATCGCAGAAAAAAAAATCGATGATGCGAAGACCGTTCTAAAAACATACTACAAGTTTATTGACAAAGCCGCCGGGAAGGGCATTCTTAAAAAAAACACCGCCGCACGCAGAAAATCAAAACTTACCCGAAAAATAAATATTGCAGCGAAGCAATGACAAAACAGGATCTTGCAGACAGGGTATGGGAAAAATTGCCCTTCCGCTTGACCAAACATCAAACCTCGTTAACAATTAATCTGTGTTTCGATGAAATTATCAAATCCATTACAGAAGGAGATTCGGTAAAACTGACTAATTTCGGCACATTGTCGCCGTTAGTACGGCGGCCGTCAAGACGAAAGCCTCCCGGAAAAAGTGAAATCATCAATATACCGGGTCGTACCGCAATTCGGTTTACGCCGGCGGCGGGTGTGATGAAACGAATTAATATTCAGATTCCCTGACAAAAAGAAAAATAGTCATTACCTTAATTATGGACATAATACAGTCTCTTACTGCGAATTACCGGAGTTACAAACTTACCAAAGCCGATATTTACACGGCATTCGGAATGTTCGTCTGTGCACTTGTGCTCTACACCGCAACACTGACCCCTTCAGTATCAGCTGGTGACAACGGCGAATTGACAACCGCAATGTTTTTTCTCGGTATTGCGCATGCACCCGGCTATCCGCTTCATTCTTTTATTGGAAAGCTTGCCACCTTTCTGCCCATACATAATGTTGGTTGGCGGAGCAACTTTTTTTCTGCAATCTGTGGCGCGCTCACTATATATTTTTCTGTTCTTGTTTTCATAAAACTGCTGTTATCTTTCAGCGCATCTAAGACAGCCGCGCGGCTGAGCGCGTTTTTCGGCGGAGCCGTGTTTATGCTCAACAACACTCTTTGGAGTCAGGCCGTTTTTTGTGAAGTGTATACTTTGTCTGCGGTCTTTTTTCCGGTACATATGCTTATATTACTTAGCTGGTTCGATGCGGTACTTGCTCACAAAAACGATGAAATACCGTATTTCGGAGAACGGTATCTTGCTGCATTCTCATTCCTTTTCGGAGTTGCGCTTACCGGACATCAGACTGCTCTTGTTACCGGCGCATATGCTGCAGTTTTCATTTTGTTTGTACTCGTCACTGTTGTTATAGTACCCCGCAAACTGACGCGCCCTCAAATGTTCCATGGCATAGTTTTACTTATCTGGGGTGTTATTTCACTCGCAATTGCCGCGCGTTTTTATCAATATTATATCGTCAGGCTTCATTCAAATCTTTACGTGAAAGATAACGTTATGCTCGGCATGGGCGGGTTTATTACCGGCAATATCATGTTTTTATTGCCGTGGCTGTATTATCGTTTTATCGCGCCGGACAGTGCTGATCCGGTAAATTATTTTCAGCGCGGTTATTTTGTAATCGCAAAAATGATACTTGCCGCCTATCTTGGGTGGATAATACTGTTCTATATGTTCATCCGCAGCCATGGAAGTCCGCCCATAAACTGGATGGGTATAAATGAAGCTAAAGAATACTGGCTCAAAATCGGAAAACTCTGGAATGCGGTCTACCGAAAACAATACGGCGACATGGGTAAGCTTCCTCCTGTTCTATTTAACCGCGTTACGCAATTCCGCCTGCTCTTTACCGGTATTCACGCCGATCAATACACACTGCCGATTTACTGTATAGCCGTACTCGGTTTTGTACAGTTGTTCCGCCGGTACCGCCTTATGTTTTTTACACTCCTTTTTATGCTTGTCTCCTACAACGGACTTCTTACGTTAAATCTCCGTTACAACTTTGAACGGCGCGACATGTTTTTCGTGAGCGTGTTTTTTATTTTTTCTTATTTTTCCATTGCCATTGCAGTCACATCAGGTATTCATTTTCTCTTTGAGATGTCCGGCAAAATAACCGCACGTGTTTTTGTGAACGCGGGCAGGGCAGCTTCCGCGGCAGCCATTGCGATACCTTCGGTAATTATACTTACACTTCTGTGTGATCCTTTCTTTATTCTAAAACCAATCCGCGAACAATCCGTCATGTTTCACCGCTACTTCCTTCCGAATCAAAATGCAGAAAACTATGCATGTCATAACTACGCATACAACATGATGATGAGTACAGAGCCAAATGCCATTTTCATGACCGAAGGCGGCGATAATCAGGTTTTTTCTCTTGTGTATTTTTCCTATTGTGAACAAAAACGGCCTGATGTCGATTTCTTTGATCAAAAAGGAAATGTTTTTCCGAGACTATACGGCGATCTCATGAATATGTGGCCGGATGATCTGGATATTATCCGCGAACTGCGTGATTTTCAGCTTTATTCCACCGGGCGGCCGGTATACCTGACCTGGAGGCGCGGCGGCCTTGAAAATCTTCGCGCAGAATATTTTCCGGAACTTCTGAAACGTAAACAATTTGAAGCCGCGCAGCACCGCAGGCCTATGCGGGCGTGGAAACTCGATACGATCAGTGATCTTGCGCACGCATGCAACACTATGGTTCCCAAAGAAACATTCGATTGTTATATGAAAAACGGTGAACATCTTTCCAAGCAGCATTTTAAATATCTTGGTCCATGGTATTTTCAAACCTATGGGCTGTTATACAGGGTTACTCCTATCCGCTATGCCATAGTAGATGCCCTCGAGATATATTCCCGAGCAGGACGTGCGCAAATACTTGACTATGTAAAAAAAGTATCTTCAATAGACCTTACCGATAAGGAATTCGACAGCTATATAAAAGAGCTCGGCGGAGAAAAATATATCATCCAGGAAGGTCAGCAGTACGTTTTAGTTCGCCCCCTTGACCGGCCGTTTCGAAGTATAGGGCATGATGATTACTGGAAGAATTATTATTTAACCTATACTAACGCCGCTCATGCCGTTCACTGGGATTACCTTACACGTGAAATATTTGTAAATTACGGCACTCTCATGGCTTCTTTCTCAGAAGAACAAAAATGGAAACTTTCCGAACAAGAACGTGTTACCGGAAATCCTCAGGTAAAAATGAAACTTTTGGAATCAATTCAACAGTACCACAACTCAATTCTTGATGGTTACCGGCATGGCGCGCATTACGGGCACGAAAACCCCGCAATTCAATTTCATTATGCAAATGCGCTGTTGCAAAGCGGTAATACCGATGAAGCAATTAAATATTATGAACGTGCAGGACAATTCCAGGGTGATATGCACATTGGTTTTCTGCAGATCGCGCAGGTATATCTCAATAAAGCGCATCAGGTACCTTATGAAGAAGAAGTCACCAACCTTCAGACCGCCGCGAAGTATGCGGCATTTGCCCGTGAACGCATTGAACTTGCGCACCGTAAAAGCGGTTCGATTGATGCGATTCAGCAAAGTCAGGATTATAACCGTGTGTCAGGTCTCGCCCAGAAAATAACCGGAGAAATTGCCTGTCCCCGCTCTGTTCTTGATGCGCAGATTTCAGCTGCGGAAAAAAGCCGCAGTTATGAAGATTACCGGTCTCTTGTTAAAATGTATGAGCAGCGTATTGACTATCCCCAGGCGATTAATATTCATAACCAGCTCTCAGGTATGGCTCCTGGTTCAATAGCGCCAAGACTGGAAAAATTCAATTTCATTAAAAATTTCAACCAGATAGAAGCAGTCGGGGTTCTCGAAGATATATTAAACAATTTTCATAATTTTACAGATGCGAATGTACAGCAAAAACTCGGTATTATCGATGCGTGCGCGCAGTTCTATTTCAGTATGGGTAGAAACGCGGCAAACCAGAACGCGGCTGCCCAGGCCATTGAGCCGCTGCAGAAAAGCCGTGGTTTCTTTCAGCAGTTTATCGAAACACTCCGTTCTCTTAATGATCCTCAGTCTATTCAGCACATATCCTCCGCAGAAAAAAATCTTATTCAAATTAACAGACTGCTGAACAGATTTCAGCCTCAGCCGGATAAAAATCATTAATCATCCGGCATGCGCGTATTTCTTCTGCCGTGTATTCATATATTGATATTGATGCATTGGGCACTTCATGCTGATGATACTTCTTTAGGTTCAATCCGTCAGTTATACGAAACCCGTCAATACGCTGATGCAATAACACAGCTCAATTCTTTTTTGCAGAGTAATCCCCGTAACTTCCAGGCACGTAAACTGCTGTATGAGGTTTATTTTGCTTCAGATCTGCTGACAAAAGCTGAAACTGAACTTAATGAGCTGCTTTCTTTTTCAAAATCCGAAGAAAATCTTCTTCTCGCTGCGCGCTTTTATTTTTACACTCTTCAGTTCGATCGGGTTAAGTCGTTGACCGATCAGATCATCAAAGAAAATTCCCGTCATGTTCCTGCCCTTATTCTGCAGGCAAAGCTGATTGAACATGCAGGGCATCATGCCAAAGCGCGTTCGGTTTTCCGAAGCGCTGAACTCTCCGAATCCGGTAATCAGGAGCTCTTGATGGAATTATGCCAGTTTATGCTCCGCAGATACCCTGATCAGGCAAAACCGTACCTTGAAAAATTCGGACAGCTGTATCCTGAAAGCCCTGATTATTTATATACAAAAGCACTGTTCCTGTTTCGTGAAAAAGGCTATCAGGAATCGCTTTCTTTAATCCGTCGGGCATTGTTTTATAATCCGCATTCCAGAACGTATATTAAGCTTCTCGCTGATATATATCTCGCGCAGCGTAATCTCGATGGATTCGTGCGTCTTCTTGAAGAAACTGACAGCCCTTTAAAAGCGGAAAACCGCAATTATCTTATCGCGTATTACAACGAAATAAATTTTAAACCCATGAATAAACCCGGTATTACTGCAATCAATGATTTTAATTCATGGAAAGTACCGGATGTAAAATACCTTGAACACCGCATAAATAAATATCTTGATCTGTCAATCGACTATGCAGAGGATACAGAGCCGGCGCGGTATTACCGCAGCGCACTTCTTAAAGCAAATTATCCGATAGGCAGTAAAAATCGTATTGAGGACAGCCGGCAGTATTTTCTGCAGTCATCTGTAGCGAAGGCGGGCGGCGAGCTGGATAAGTATACCTGGAATCTGTTTAATGCGCTCCGTCTTGATCCGCAAAACGCCGATTACCGCCGTGATCTGGTTGAATATTACCTGACCCAAAAATATACAAATTCAGCAATCGAAAATCTTAAAATAATTCAGTCGCTGCTTCCGGAAAAAGACTGGAGAATAGATGCGAGAATAGAAAAGATGAATAGAGAAACAGCTCTGCATATACACAGAATGTACGGACTGGATCCGCTTGATATTGACCGCAGTTATACCCCGGCTATTCTGTTCAATACCGATATTCATTTTTCCAGTTCGTTTACTCCGAATGCATCACGGGTTCTTTCATCAATGTTAGCTGAAATTCTTGAAACTGCAGACCATTACCGCATGCAGTACACAAACGGCCAGGTCAGTGCGCAAACAATAAAAACATCCGGAGCAGATTATTACCTAACGCTCCATGGCCGGCAGGACAGGTTGTTTGTAAGCATTGAGGCGCGCCTCAGTGCTGCTTCAAACGGACTGCCCGTTTTTAATAAACCGTATGTCACTTCCGGCAACTACAGTTTTTTTGATGTTTGCTGGCGCATCATGAAGGATGTTAATTCCATTATACCATTGCGCGGAAAAATAGAAAAAATTTCGGGTAATACACTGATTGTCGCTCTGGGCACACGCCATAGCGCAGTTAAGGACGGCACACTTGCTGTTGACAGACAGGTGCCTGACGGCGGGAAAATCAATCGTTTTATTGTTACCGCAGTAGAAGAATACTATTCTAAAGCCGAACCTGTAGGCACTGCAGTTATGCGTTATGTTAATCCCGGTGATGCGGTGGTGTATTCTCCACCAGCTGCGGACGGAACAAATAAATAACTATCAGAGCATCTCTCTGATGCGTGCGGAATTCCTTACTCTGTTTTTATCAATTTTTTCTGCTGTAAGGCTTTTTCCAGCTCATGAATTTTTTTCTGATGAAAATTCCCAGGGAAAGCCCATTCTCCGCTACGGAGTTATCAGTGTCGAAACTGTTCCTGCTCACACAACTGTAACAGTACTCACGCATCCCTCCGGATTTTCGAATAATACGAATGCGGTTAAAACGGGGAGTACCGTAGTGCCCGCAGGAACATACACAATACAATTTTCAGCTCAGGGTTATATTCCGCTTACTAATGCCGTTTTGATTGAACCAGGGGGAAGACATACAGTACAAGCAAGGCTTGAGATGGTGCCTTTCGCGCTTATGCTGAGAGTAGGCCATACACCGTATGATTTTCATTTAAACGGAAAAAAATATTTTACCGGTTATGATTCGGCGCTTATCAGTAATATTCCCGGCGGGATACATGAGGTTTTTCTGTATCGCGAAGACGCGTATTATTTAAAAACAATCAATTCGGGTGGAGATGTGTATAAGGAAATACACGTGCGTGGTTACCGGCGGCTGTATACACAGGCATCCGTTTCGGGAATTCTCGGACTTCTCCCCGGCGCCGGGTATTTTTATCACTGGCCCGAATCCGGGACTGAATACATACTGACAAGCGCTGCGTTGTTTTATATTTTTACCCTCGGTATTATCGTTGACAGTATTTTCGATGTTCGCCTCCTCAGTGAGAGAGAAGAAAAAGTCGGGAAAGGGATTTTCATCGGAGCCGCAGCAGGTAGTGCGTTAAGTCACAGCTTTTTTGCATATTTCGGCGCAAAAAATGATTGGCTTGATACAGTGAGAAAAAGACGCACGGTTAATTCACCGGAGAGTACTGATTAGATCACGCTTAAATAATACACCGCGTAAGAATTGCGTGCCGTATACTGCGTGAGTAGCAATAACACCAAGTCCGGCAATAACTGCAGTATGAGGTTTTCCTGAAACACGGTAACAATCGAATATACAGAGAAAAATATATATAATTATTGAATAAAAAAAGACCAGCCGGGAAGAGGGAAACCTTTCACTTAAAATACCGGTTAATAAAAAACCGAAAATAAAAAAAAGGACAAGAACGGAAGGCAGAAAATATCCGGCGCGGCAGGATGTGCGCGGAAATTTACGTACAAAGTATCCTCGGTGAAGGCCGTACCCCGCTATCTGACGCAGATGAGGAATAAATAATTTTCTCCTGTGGTGCATCACCGATACGTCAGGACTGTATAGCAGCGAATAACCGGCTTTGGTAAAATCAAGGCAGAATTTTGTATCTTCTCCGGGCCAAAAATTACTGTCAAACCCTCCGGAAGCAAGAAATGCATCCCGCCGGATAAGAAGGTTCACAGAAGGGAAATCGTCAATTTTTTTTTGACTTCCCGTCGGGCGGTAACGGTATCTGCAGGTACCGCCTCCAAAAAAAGATTCAAAAACTATACCGGATGCTTTGGCAAGAAATGAATCATCGTCGGGAGTAACCGCCGGTCCGCCAATTCCATGGATGGCGCTGTTTTGTAAGATGTTGTTCGCATTGCTGAGCCAATCCGCTGCAGGGTACGCATCATCATCAATGAAGGCAAGAATCTCACAATCATTATCAGAAGGCCCGGTAAAAGCTGCAAGATCACGCTTAACCGCAGGACTTTTTTTCCCGGTGGGGATAATGTTTAATTTATCACGTATCGCGGGAAAACATGGCAAAAGAAAAAAATAGGGGTCATTGGAAAGTTCAGCTCCATGTACAACAGTATTTTCGGAATAGTGCAAATAGGTATTCGGCAGTAGAAAAACTGAGTAATTGGTATGGCGCTGAACCGAAATATATATCAGGCACTTTTGAATGTTATCGTTTAATTCTTTTACAGGAATAATAATTCTGAAGTGATGTGCGCCGGTCATGAAAATTTACATGTTTTATTTTTTCCTGAATTTTTTGCCTGATAAAGGGCGGTGTCGGCCTGGTGCAGTAGAATTTCGGGTGAAATTTCCCGGCGGGGGATTAGAATAGCTGCTCCGATACTGATTGTCAGCAAGCGGTTTACCGACGACCGCGGATGAATGATGTTTTTTTCATGTAGCTTTTTGTGTATGGTTTCGCATACTGCCAGTGTGTCTTTTTCACATGAGCCGGGGAGGAGCGCGATGAACTCTTCTCCGCCGTAACGGGCAGCAATTTCGCCGGTACGGTGAAAACACGAGCGGATTACACCTGCAACGATTTGAAGTGCCTTATCGCCTTCGGCATGTCCGAGAGTGTCGTTGTACAATTTGAAGAAGTCTATATCAATCATTAATACGGCAATTTCACTGCCGCTGCGCAGCGCGCGGTTCCATTCATCGGTATACACCTGCTCAAAATGTCGCCGGTTGGATATAGCGGTCAAAGCGTCTGTTCGGGAAATCGTTTCAATGCGTTCATTGGCTGAAATCAGTTCAAGATTGGTATTATTAAGCCGGCTGTTTTGTTCAAGCAGATCTTCTTCGGCCTGTTTGCGGGCAATTTGTGTCTTAACCCGTGCGAGAAGCACTTTGAATGAAGGAGGTTTTGAAACATAATCATCCGCGCCGTATTCAAGGGCCCTGACAATGTCATCCTCCGCATCCCGGGCAGTAAGCATAATCACCGGAATGCCGCCGTAATGTGAACTCGACCGGATTTTTTTAACAATAGATAATCCGTCTATATCGGGAAGGACGATGTCCAGAAGAACAAGGTCGATTTTTCTGCTGCCGAGAATTGCAAGACATTCCCTGGCATTTGTTGCACCGCACATTTCATAACCTGCAGAGTTTAAGTGTTCTCTGAGCACTTCCTGCATGGTATGACTGTCATCCACAACGAGGATAACCCTTTTATGCCCGGTTTCTGAAGAAGTATTATCGCCGGTATGTTTTTCATTCTTCATTCGTTTTTCCTTGTTTGTAGAAATCACAGGGGATTATTAAAACCCGGTGCGTGCGCGAAGTATGTATTTTCGGTTTTCTACTCATGATCATTATATACAAAAGAAAGTAATAAATCAATTTTTCCTGAAAAAAGAATGAGATATATGAGATTTTACCTTTTTATGTTATAATTGATAAAAGTGCAGGATGTAGTAAATAGTAAAGATTCTCTGCGTAAAAAATTCCGAAAAATACGCTCAGCAATCTCATTGGAGGAAAGGAACGATGCGTCAGGTAAAATCTGTGTACTGTTAAAAGAATTCTTTTCAATAAAGATGCCGGCGGCAATGGCAGTATACCGTCCGGTACACAATGAGGCAAATATTGATTGCTTCATCGCCAAGGTCTTATTGCTGCCTTATTCAGAACGCACTGTTCTTTTAGCGCCAAGGATTAACCGTCGTGATGAACTCGAATTTGCGCCTTTTAAACACCTTACCAATGATTTTTCAATTTCTGACCTGGGCATACCTGAACCAGTTGCCGAATCGTCTCACTCCCCGGGTTATTCTTATGTGGCGGGTATAAGCATTTCATGTTTTCTTACACCTGGAATTGCGTTCGATCCCGTGAATATGCACCGTTTGGGGTACGGGCGTGGATATTACGACCGCGTGTTTGTAAAATATCCGGATGCCTTGCGGGTGGGGATCGCATTTGAAGAACAATTATGTACCGGAATTCCTTACTCGGAATTTGATACACCAATGCATGTGCTTATCACCGAAAAAAGGATTATTCGGCCGGAAATATAAACAGAGCACAATTATCAAGATAATGATTTTCTTATCAGTTTTAACCTTTGCTGTACCGGATCTCGGCGCATATGTATTTACGGTTACAAATACGCGCATCGAAGTAAAACATAGAAAAACCGTTTCACATACCGAAGAAATTGCAATACCTTCTGAATTATATGCAAAACGAAACAAAACGTATGTACGCCATAGCAATTCAATTTTTGTTAAAAAGTATACTCTGCTTGCAATTAACCCTGAACTACTCGGCAGACCCGGCGATGTTATCCAAAAAGATAATATTATGTACCGGGGAATGTTCTACAATATGACTTTTTCAGGTTTTTTCTTCAGTACCGGCAGCAATGATGAAAATCCCAAAACTGTCTGGAACGTTATTATCGACGATGATCCCCCTCATATAGTGCTGCACGAAAGTCCGGGATTCAAGTCAACAGAGACAAATACAATTATCCTGGGCGGGGTGTGCAGAATTCCGGTCACGGTGTTTGACGGCGAAGCAGGCGGCGCAAAAGGGTTTTTTAAGTTAAAAAAAAAAAAATGAAATATCGGGAAATGAATGGCAGATTTTCAAATATATTTAATCTGGATTTATTGAGCTGAATGAATACACAGAGTCTTTCTGTATCCGCGCACGCGACGCGCTTGCTAACACTGCTGATGCCGTCTACACGGTAATTACCGATAAAACGCCTCCGCGTATACACATATCTTTTTATGTATCAGATGAAAACCGTGTACTTCTTCTTGAGGATAATGCAGACAGTTCTGAACATACGGAAGCGCATATGGTGTACAGCAGTTCAAATAGTATTACCGGGTATGCGGAGGACGATCATGATAAAAGTCCTTCATGGTATTTCCGGACAATTCAGAGCAGAAATTGGACGCAGGTACATGGTAATAAAACACTTAATGAGCCTGGTGTGTATTTCCTGTGCGCCGCTGATTTTTTTGGAAATACCACGCGTATCTTTACAATCGATTTCCGCATGGGAAGTCTTCAGGAGCCTGTACGCGCACAGTAACAAATGAACAAAAAGAATATTTTTTCAAAAAGCATTGAACTCGATATGAATAAGCAGGCAGCTTTCTGTAAATTCTGGGATATAAAAAATCTGTATCAATTTAATAAACAGTACGAAGATATTTATTTTCTTTTCGGCGGTTTATGCAGAATGCCTGCTGAAGATAAGCAGGCGTTAAGCAAGATATTATGCGCATATGAAAAAAACGGTCAAATCATCAGATCAGAAAACGGGAAGGTAGTCGTATCAAACCCCGTTATTTCTGCTGAAGGTTTCGGCGATACATTAAAATACCGTAATTTAGAATCTGCGGAACTGGTGCGCATAAAACGCGATCGTAGTTCCCTTTCAACCGGAGATGACACCTTTACGCTTATGCCCATACTCATCCGGATTTTAGAGCATACATCTGTTCTGAATGAAAGCTTCCGGCCGGAAATGCTGCTCCCGGTAAAAAAAAAGAAGTCACTTTCTCTCAGCAATGAACATAAAGAGATAATTAATACGGTACGAAGAGCGTATATGTATATTTCAGATGGTTTTTCAAACCATGTTCACGAATTAGTAACACATGGAATAATTTATATTTTATTTAATGATAATTTTGAACCTGCGCTGTATCTTCCGGAAAAAAAAACGGATGCAGCACCCGAAAAAAGTAAAATTTTGCACAAACCTGAAATATCGCCCCTTGAAAAATTTTCATTAAACGAACATTTCGCTCTTTTCGTACACGGGTTTGACCGGTTTCTGTTCCAAAAAAAGACATCAAGAGAATTTCCAAGAGTTAAACAATTAAATATAAAAACCATCAAAAACAGCGATTATTTGTCCGAATATGAACTTTCATATTCCCGCTGGGCAGAACTTCTAAAGCATCCCCAGCGGTGGCATTATTACCGTTCTCTTTCTTTCCGTCAAAGAGTAATTCTTTTGTTCCGCAACATGCCTCACAAAGAGACAGGTCTTACTGCAAAAAATATTCTGTCGATTATCATCAAGGCAGCCGGTAATGAAAGTAAAATACAAGTCACGCAGTTTGTCAGAAAAGTGTCCGCCATTCTTTATGAAGAACAAAACGCAGGGGGTAAAAAAAAGTTCAATGTGAAAAAAATCAATTCTGACCCTGCGGCTATAATCTCTGCGGCTGCCAGGTCAGGTGCAATCATCGAACACAACAATACAATATTTATTCCCCCCGACTTACCGGTATTTTTTAGTAAAAACGGCGATGCAAAATCCGTCGCTGCGCAGCGGATAACCATTGACAGTGATTGTCATATAAACATCTACCGTGAACATCTGAGCGCAGCGCAGTTTTATTGTCTGCTGACTTTTATGGATACCGCGCCTGCTGAATATATGTATACTGCTTTCTTCAATGAAATTATGGGAGACTTTGCATTTTTCTGCGGATTTACTGTTCAAAAGGCTTTTTTGCAGTTAAAAAAAATCGCCGGGAAACAGGTAACTCCTGCCGTACGTGAACATCTCGTGCATGTATTTAATCATTCAACAAGTATGGCACGAGGATTTCGTTTTACGCTTACCACCGGTTCGAGGATGGAATTCAACCGTATCGCGCATATTCTCCACAGGTATAAGCGTCATGGTTTAAAATACAGGGTAGATCTCAAACGTCTTGAGTTTTCCTTCCAAAATGATGCATTGTGGGAACGAGCAGAAAAAATTCTCATGAACCGGAAAATACTTCTCTACTAACAAGACTCTCCGATAGTTGTGCAAATTTTAATTTACTTTACAGCAAAATTAAAAACCACAGCTAATCTTAGAAAAGGGTCGCACGCTTATTCGCGCCTCGTGCGCTGCGTGCTTCTTTGCGGCCTCCTGCCGTAGACATTAGAGATAACCACGAATGGACACGAATAGACACGAATTATTTATCATTTCTATTACGCTTCGGGAAAATTTCACACAGAGAACGCAGAGAACGCTGAGGATATGAAGAATACATCCTCTCTGTGTACTCTGCGGGCTCTGCGTGAAATCCCTACTATGATCCGTATTAAGATATGCTGAGTTACGACGCATCCTATTTACTAATGTTCATTCGCGTCCATTCGTGGTTTTAATGGGATTATTAAAATTATACACCGTTAAGGAGAGGGTGGTTTCATGCTCACTACGCACTGCTGCGTAGTTTTAATGAATTTCACTAATAGATATGCATACCGATCTTTCAAATTCAGTGGTTCTTATTACCGGAGCGGGTGGGGGCATTGGGCGTGCAGCGGCATCGGCGCTTGCCCAAAGAGGTGCCGGTCTTTACCTCACCGGAAGAAATACAGCAAAACTTAATGAAACTGCATCACTATGCCGCTCGGCTGCTTTTGTGCGGATAATCATCGCCGATATTCAAAAAGAAGATGCACCGGAAAAAATCATGTCAATGGTTTCCGGCAAACTTACTTGTCTTATCAATAATGCAGGGTTCGCGCGGTTAAAGCCGCTCGTGCAGACTTCCATGACAGATTTGCTTGCACATTTCACCGTTAACGCTGCAGCACCTTTTTTGCTTGCCCGTGCGGCGTATAATCTCCTCAAACAGTCCGGATGTGGAACAATTATCAACATTGCCTCTGTTACTGCGCATCAAGGATATGCTGATCAGGGAGCGTACACCGCATCCAAACACGCCATGCTCGGTATATCCAAAGTAATGGCGCGTGAGTGGCAAAAGGACAATATCCGTGTGCATGTAATATCTCCGGGAGGTGTGTATACTCCGATGGTTGCTGAAATGAGGTCTGACCTCGCAGCGGATGAACTTATGCAGCCTGAAGATATCGCGGAAATAATTCTTTTTCTTCTCTCACACCGGACAAATGCGGTTATCGATGAAATTCAGGTGAGAAGAGCGGGAAAGACGCCATGGTAGAGGTTTCATAATCGGGATTTTTTGCGGACGTTTGATGCTGCCATCGTGGCAGCATCGGCACTCGGCGAAAGCATAAAAAATTGCATCCTGCATTTTTTATGCTTACAACGCCGCTGCAAAATCCCGATTATGAAACCTTCCCACTTGGCTATTGAAAATAAACCTACTACTAAACAATTACTTTGAATACAGTTTATCCCATGTAATTGGGAGCACGAATTTAAATATCTTCATAACAAAATGAAAAATCGAGATAATCTAATACAACTTTAAATTTTCTGTCATCTTCCCCATTAGAGTTAATTCGCTTCGATTAGTGGTTTTCAGCTTCTTGACGCACAGGCTAATGCACACTTAATATTTCCGGGGCACTTCATTTAATTCTTGTGAAAAATTTTAAAGGCGCATTGTTTAATCTGAAAAAGCAGAGTCTTCGGCCGGATACATCATTGATTACTGATTCGGCATTATCCGTTACAAAATCGGAACTTCCGAAAGGTTTTTTCCTGCTAAAGCTCGAAAATATATTCAATTCCTTTCTGCCAGGGGAAAAATAACAGAGTGCCGCTTTTTCTTGCAAGCGTATCACGTGATAGACAGAGCGCTTCACTTCCGGGTATACTCTGCTGAAAACGCCGCAGAGAGGTTACTTCAATATTCTCGGATTGTTCGGTTGATTTGATTTCAATCAGAATTATTTTTTTATCAGGTTTTTCAACAATGAGATCTATCTCTGCGCCGTCTTTTGTTGCAAGATAATACAAGCGGAATTTTTTTTTCATATATTCGTTGATAAAAAAAATCTGCGTAATGATGAAATGCTCAAAGGCATACCCAAAAGCATACGTGCCTGGAACGATCGGGACTGTCAGCGTGTTATCCAACGCCCGCTTTACCCCCGGATCAAAAAAATAAAATTTTGGAGCGGAGATGATACGTTTGCGTACCGATGTGTGATAGCTTTCGAGAAGCAAACCCAAATGCGTTTCCTTGAGAATTTCAAAATATTGTGCGACAGTCTTGCTGGTCGTGCCGGCAAGGCGGGCCAGGCGTGAGTAATTGATGATCGTACCGTTTGCCTGGGCGGCCACTTCAATAAAATTTCTAAATGGATCCAGGTTGCGAACCAGCTGCTCAGACCATATCTCTTCTTTCAGATATGTTAATGCGTATGCGTCAAGATATTCGATCATATCGGATTCTGCGCTGAAGCGGTATAGTCCCGGTAAGCCGCCGGACTGAAGGTATTTTACTAATGAAAAGTCTGAACCCAATTCAAGGTAGGTAAGGGGAAAAAGTTTTGAAATAAAAGCCCGGCCGGCAAGCAGATTAGCCCCGCCATGCAGTAATTTACGTGCGCTTGACCCGGTCAATATGAAGACAAACCGCTCCGGCTGACGTTGAATTATCTGATGCACTATATCAAGCAGCTTAGGAAGCTTTTGTATTTCATCAACGACGATATACTTTCTTTCAGGGGGAAGTTGCTGAAGTGCTTCGCTGAAAGAAGCTGGATTTTTCCGAAAACGATTCTCAATCCTCAGATCGAGTAAATCAAACCAATGTGTGTGTTCGTCTTCGAAATATGTCTGGAGAAAAGTGGTTTTTCCCGTACCGCGCGCACCAAAAAGCAGTGTGTGAAAGGATTTTGATATGGAAAGACCTCTTTTGTACATAACTCCGAAATTGTACGACAAATTTGGAGTTATGTCAAGGGAAGCGGTTCGCAGGGTAAACGCGCACTTTTAGTTTAAGGGGTATTTCTCTTTTTTTTCGCTTAGCCGTCGGGCAATGTACTGCTTTGTATATATTCTGACTATTACGGCCCGGGGCGTCGGTGCTGTCGCACCTCCTTAGCTCGCAATTTGCGGGAACCCGCCTTCGGCCCCGCAAACTGCTGGACGGAATCGCTCAAAAAACGAGAAACATCACTAAAACTCAAAGTTTGTGTCACCCCTGATGCGACATCGCAGAAATTAGAAAAATATTCTCTCAGATGATACAATGAGTTGTACGTGTGCCTGTATCAGGGCACTCGTTTCATGCGTCTGTAGCTCAGCTGGATAGAGCATCTGACTTCGGATCAGAGGGCCGGGAGTTCGAATCTCTCCAGACGCGAAAAGGGTTTTACCCGTCCCGTTCTTTTTTCATCAGCTCTATTGCCGTCAGCAGATACCTCGGCAGATGAAAAAAACATTTCCATTTTCCGGCTTTTAACGAAGACACCGCCTCGCCTCTGCGGTTAAGGTAAGCATACCATTCACCGTAGTTTTTATCCGGAAAGTGTTTCCACATCCACGAGTCGGTTTTTTTAAACCAATCGAGAAATATCCGGCTGTGTGTGAGATGAAACGCGTAGAGCGCGGCGAGGGCGGCTTCATTATGTACCCACCATAATTTCCTGTCCCATTGCAGTTCGACTTGAGGCCGGCCGCACGCATCCAAAAAATAATATAAACCTCCGTACTTTTTATCCCAGCCGAAGGACAGCATTTTTTGTGTGTACCGTACACATTTTTCTATAAGTCCGGAATCTTTGGTTTTTTCTGCGTACTGCATAATAAACCACAGAGCTTCGAGCCCATGACCGGGGTTTATATGCCTGCCTTCTGTGGAATCAAGATCAAAAGTATTATCAGTATTTACATTTTCAAATAGAATTTCCAATTCAGGGTTCCAGAAAATATCAAGAACCTTTGTACATGCACTCCGGACGTGCCGTTCATATTCTGTCGTGCCGAGACATTCATTGAGTACCTGACCAAGATTTGCGAGAATCATGTAATGACCGAGCGTGAGACGTTTTGTACGGCCATTTTCAGACTTATCCCATTTGCCTTTCGGATTGGGAATCCGTTCGATATATTGTGTCATGCAGCGCCGCGACTCATCGGCGTATTTTTGAATACCGCTTGCCCGATAGAGTGCGGCACACCCCATTGCGGCGAAACAGTCTGAATAAATGCTGTACGGCGCGGTTGACGGTTCACCGCGCTTATTGAGCGCAAAATAATAATTTCCGCTGCTGTTTTTGCCATGCCGCATCAGAAAGTCGGCACCCTGCTTTGCGTATTCCAGATACTGTGGTTTGGAAAATTCTGATGTGTATAAAACCGAAAATGTATACACACACCGCCACTGAATCCACATGTGTTTTTCCGTATCATACACGCGGCCTTCGCGGTCAAGACAGTTATTATATCCACCCGCCGGATCGATGCCGTATTTTTCCCAGAATGGAATAATGCTATTCCGAAGTTCTTTTTCATACCGGGTAATGTATTTGTCAAAAATCATGTGAGATTCTCCGTTACCGGCTGATGCATCTGGCGGCAAAATCAGCGTTAAAAATTTTTTTGCGTAATCTATCTCCATCGGGGCCGGCCTCCGGAGCGAGACAGAACGGGGCTTCCCAGCAGACGAGCTTATCAACCCAGGGAGATGCCGCTGCTATCTGTGCATGCACCCGCAGCGGTTCGGCTGCACGAAAATCAGTGCGCCAGTCATCAAGATTATTACGGGAGAATATTTCTACATTCGACCATAGAGTTGAACCATTTGAATCTGCAACGTTTTTCCATGTCTTAAAGGTGTTTTTTTGGTTTGAAAGTCTGTTCCCGCCTGTGCCGATGGAATCCTGCGGCGCAAGAATATCGAGACCCGAATCACAGAGAATTGTGTTCCATGCATCCTGCATTTCCATTTCTTTACCCGGAAAATATTTTGTTGCGGGAGAAATCATTCCCCGCATTTTCCATCCATGAATTTCTTTAAGTAGTTTTTTTAATACATGATTTTGGATTTTTTCCTTTTCTTTATTGCGGCTGCCGGTAAACGCGGTCTCTGGTGTAATGTAAAGACCGGCAATTCCGCTGTATAGTTTGAGAATTTCCTCAAAACAAGAAAGCTGCGCGATTATTTCTTTTTCAATATAATTTTTTGATAATGCTTTTTTCCAGCCCGACACTGTGCCAAGCCCTCCAATATACAGAGTAATACCTGCATTGGTAGCTGCCTGAGTAAGCGGCTCCAGCAGATTCCATTTTTTATACGTTGAAAACAATGTACTGGGGTAATACACTTCTTCGAGTTCTTTCCAGGCTGATGCTTGTAGAATTGCCGTATCTAATCCCAGGGACGAAAAGTCATTGAATACTTTTTGCCAATCAGTTACAGTATACTCTGTAGCCGGTATTCCCGGACTGTCGGGCCAATGCGCACAGATAAAACTGCCGGATATGGGTTTTAGCGGTTTATGGTGTTGAAAAGTGTGTAAAAATGTATCGTTATCGGCATATGCTTCAGCAAGACTTTTACCGCACTCTTTTACAGTTTCCGGAGGAGGACGGAATATTTTTATTTGACCGGTAGTCTCAATGTAATACCGGTGGCGAATATCAAATTCTTCAGCAGTCATTTCAATTTCCTGATAGAAGTATATTCAATTTTTTCCGCTACTGGTAGGGCAAAAGTCGGATTGGTTCAGGGAATAGTTATTTTGCTGATTCCGGGGAGAGTAAAACGCGAATAATTTTTCATATCAATGCTTCCGTTTCTTGTTTTACTAATAAATTCACGCGGTGATATTTTTGTATATTTTTTGAACTGCAGATTAAAATGCTTCATGTCATTATATCCGGCATCGCTTGCGGCTTGTGTCACCGGTATTTTACCGGTATTCAGCGCAATACATGCTTTTTTAATACGCAGCCGGTTTAGATATTGAATTGGAGTGCAGCCGATTTGTTCCTTAAATAATACGAGAAAGTATTTTTTATTAATTTGAATTCCGTCAAGAAGCGGTTTGGTATGAGTTATTGAATGATATTGCGTTTCCATAATCCGAAGCGCTGATGAAACTGCAGGGCGGATGCGGTTATTGGGCAGCACGGGGTTATCGATTCCTTTGAGTGTCCGTTTTATATATATAAATAATTTCTGCAGTTCCGCGGCAATAATATATGCGGAATCGGCGCTTTGAAAAATGTATTCCTGTAGTATTACAGATAATGCATTTTTTATTTCAATTATCCGGTTATGCGGCGCATGAAGTACATAGATTTTCTGTTCGGATATTTGCTGAATAGTTTCACGGATGTTAATAAGCGGTGCGTGGGTCGTAAGCCATGACACATATACTGCAAGGCTCAACTGGGAATGCGATTGTCTTCCGGTCGATTTAAAAAAATGCGTGAGTTCTGCAGGTGTAAAACAAAAACAATTACCGCAATATGGGGTCTGTGATCCATGAACAGAGTGAATGCCTTTACCGGAATAAATGTACGTTATTTCAAAAAAGTCATGCGAATGCGGAAGGATCGAATCGGGGGCTTCGGTTCTCCCTATGCCGAATGGGAATGTTTTAGAACGGTGCGAAAATTGATTTGTCGCCAATTATATTATTTTAACCCGACTGGTCTCTTTAGGGTGCATTCGGAAATTTGCGCTCTGTATGGGTTTCGCCATATGAAGCACCCTTAATGTTTGGAAAATGAAATATCTAACTGTGTTATTCCGCATATCACGGCGTATGCAGTCTGCATGTATATGATGCGGGATCAAAGATACCCAGACATTTGAACAGATAATGAGCGAATACCGCATGCCCGTATTGATTGGGATGTATTGCGTTTGACATCCAGAAATACCTGAGCGGTTCATTTTCCCGCCAATGGTGATAGTGATCTATCAGTGGAAGTTTGCGCTTTTCTGCAAAGTTTCTGGTAATGTCCATGTATTTTTCGAGAGAAGTATCATGACCGGGTGTTGCCCCGGGGAGCACAGGACAAGTAGTCTGCATTATAACGAGAGTGTTCATGGCTGCGAACTTATCCGTGAGAAGCTCAAGATTCTCAGTGAATTGTCCTGTAGAAATTTTTACTGCACGTTCAGGGACGCTGTCATTCATGCCAATCATTACAAAAACAGCGTCTGGGTTAAATGATTCTGCACGCCACGGGAAACTTTCCAGAAGCTCGGCAGTCGTATTTCCGGAAATTGCGGTATTGAGCACGATATCCATTGTTCTGCCGAGCTCGAAGCGTACTCTTTCTCTGAAGTGCTCGGTATAATCACGCCAGCCCCAGGTATGCAGTGCGCCATGCGTGATGCTGTCACCGTAAAAAAGCCATTTCACCGGTTCTTTTCGGCTTAGTAATGCCTTTATTCTTTCCATAAACTTACCTCTAAACTATTAAACTGTTTATTATACTATTACACTGTACAGTTATTAATAATTGAAAATAACTGTAAATTTATTTAATTTCACTTTTAATCCGCACAGTTTTATATTAGTTTGTGGAAGTGTTCCACCGCCGGTAATTTAGAGCGGCAGTTGTTTAGTAATGTTTTCATTTATAGCTAAGTGGAAGAGTTACAAAAAATAAAATTCAATCGGCGTCAAGCGTGAAAAAACGGCAGGAGGCCGAAGTTTTTTCACGCGTGCCGAGTGAAGCCGCCGACAGGAGGTCGCCGGCAAACGTCCGAGTGGATTTAATTTTTTGTAACTCTTTCACGTTGCATATTTGAATAAAGACTTCACCAAACCTCTACGCTGAATTACCGGTGGCGAAACCCATTCCACCAGATTGTTAGAAAATCCGCGTGTAGTAAAAGTTAAATAAATTTATTGTATAAACAGGTCTTTTGTGGAAAAATTCGGATCACTGGTTAGATTTACGCCGAGCCGGCGAAGTCCGGCTTCGTCTCCAGGGGTGGGAATATGTGTAATGTGCATTTCACATCCCTTGAGTTTTTTCAGTTGTTCCATTGCCAGATTAGCGGTAGGATTGGTCGTGGCGCTGATACTGAGCGCGATCAGCGCTTCTTCAAGATCCAGGCTGACTGCTTTTGCAGCGAGTATATCGCGTTTTAAATTACGGATAGAGTCGATAATAGAAGGGGAGAGCAGGTGAATGGAATCGGGAATTGCGGCAAGCGTTTTGATCGCGTTGAATATAAGGCTGGATGCCGCGTGCATGAGGGGTGAGTTTTTACCGGTTACGAGTCTTCCATCAGGCAGAAGAATCGCTGCGCCGCAGTAAATACCTTCGTTGCCTTTGTCTTCCTGTTTTCCGGCTGATTCAGCGGCGTCATGTGCGGGTATGAAAACTGCCCGGTTTTCGGTTTTTATCCCGAGTTCGTCCATTATCATTTTTACCCGTTCAACTGTTTCTTTATCGGCACAACCCATTGAGTATTCGCAGCAGTACCGGAGGTACCGGCGGATTATTTCCTGCCGGGCAGCTGCACTCACTGCGGTATCGTCTGTAATGCCCTGCGCTGCGCAATTCACTCCCATATCGGTAGGTGAATTATAAATTGAAGTACCGGTAATTTTCTGAAGAATGCGTTTTACCAGAGGAAATGCTTCGATGTCGCGGTTATAATTTACCGATTTAATTCCATATGCATCAAGGTGAAAGGGATCGATCATGTTGATATCGTGCAGATCTGCAGTAGCCGCTTCATATGCGGCATTGACTGGATGTTTGAGCGGTATATTCCAGATGGGGAAAGTTTCGAATTTTGCGTAGCCGGATTGCAGACCGCTTTTATAATCATGGTATAAAAGAGTAAGACAGGTTGCGAGTTTTCCACTGCCCGGGCCCGGTCCGGTGACTATTACAATGGGCTTTTCCGTGGGTATGTATGCATTTGACCCGTACCCTTCCGGACTGACGATAGTGTCCACATCAACGGGATACCCTTTTGTGACGTGGTGGATATATACTTTTATACCGCGTCGTTCAAGTTTGTTTTTAAACATGACAGCTGCAGGCTGAGCGGCAAAACGGGTGATAACTACCCTTTCAACCGGCAGACCCCATTCACGGAAATCATCGATTTGTTTTAAAACATCGACATCATAAGTAATGCCGAAATCAGCGCGTATTTTTTTCCGTTCTATGTCGCCCGCATAAATGCACATGATGATATCCGCTCTGTCTTTAAGCTGCGAAAGAAGGCGCATTTTAACGTTGGGGTCGAAACCGGGAAGTACCCGGGAGGCGTGATAATCGTAGAGGATTTTCCCGCCGAATTCAAGATACAATTTGCCGTTGAATTTATTAACCCGTGTGTAGATCGCCTGGGTCTGTGCGGCGAGATATTTTTCTGTATTAAATCCCTGTTTGTTCTTCATGACAGATTATAAACATAAAATCAGGAAAGTACCAACCGCTGAAACGATGGGATGATTTTTTTTCAGTTCCACATTATAATATGCTCATGTAAAGTCAGATGGGGTATCGCCAAGCGGTAAGGCCACGGGTTCTGGCTCCGTTATCCCAGGTTCGAATCCTGGTACCCCAGCATATGTTCAGAATATTACCGGAACACAGCTTTTGTTTGATCCTGCTAAAACACTCACTGTTCTGAAAAATTCGCATCGGCTGCGGTCGGTGCATGAGTATATCCTTTCGGGAAATAAAATTACAGTTTCCGGCGCTGAACTCATTAATTTTTCTTCTAACGATTATCTTTCTCTATCCGTTCATGATGCGGTCATTAATACCTCAATCGGATTTACAAAAAAATACGGCGCAGGAAGTGCTTCTTCACGTTTGATTTGCGGCAACATCCCGCCATACGCTGAAGCTGAAAAAAAATTATCTGAACTGAATTCTACGCAATCCTCTCTCATTTTTTCCTCCGGATATGCAGCGAACACCGGAATAATCGGCTCTCTTTCAAACAGCGGAACAGGTTTTTTTGTTGATCGTCTCTGTCATGCATCCATTGCAGATGCGCTGGCTGTTTCGCGCCGTAATGTGCACCGCTTTAAACATAATGATACCGGTCATCTCGAAACTCTTCTGAAAAAATATTCCTCCGGGTACGAAAATTCAATCATCATTACCGAAACCGTGTTTTCAATGGACGGCGATACTGCTCCGGTCCGCGACATTGCAGGTCTTGCCAAAAAATATTCCGCAATGCTGTATCTTGATGAAGCGCATGCAATCGGCGTTTTTGGAACCCGCGGCGGGGGACTGCATGAAGAAGCAGCCGTTCTCCCGGCCGAAGATCTGATTATAATGGGCACCTGCGGCAAAGCGCTCGGCTCTTTCGGCGCGTTCTTCAGCGGCACACCGGCAATGCGTGAGTACCTGATCAATACGAGCCGGCCTTTTATTTATACCACCGCGCTTCCTCCTTCAGTACTCGGCGCGCTCGTCGGCGCCCTTAATGTACTTCAAGCCGAACCTGACATCGGTAAGGTGCTTCTCGCGCGTGCCCGCCTGCTCAGAACGGAACTGCAAAGCGAATCAATTCCCCTGATTGACGGTAATTCACAAATTATCTGTATCAAAGCAGGTACCGACGAAAACGCCCTCAGCCTTTCGGCATGGCTCAAATCACATCGGGTATTTGCGCCGGCTATACGTCCGCCAACTGTACCGGAGGGTCAAAGCCGAATACGTGTAACTCTCACCCGGGGGCATACAGAAAGTGATATTAACGAGCTGATAAACGCGCTGAAAGGATTCCGTGATAAAGGTGGCTTGGCCGACAGCGTGCAGCATTCAGCGGTCAGAGATCAGCGAGTGTGACACGTCTGTTATGCGACAACGTAACGCTGCTGACTTCTGGCAAATGGTCTCTGGTCTCTGTCGACGTAGTCGGATCTGTCTTCTTTTGCCTGCCGACGCAGTCGACTCATCCTCTCCGACGAAAGCAGACTTAGATTAAATGAACTTCACTGAACAATAACATGATAACGCATATTTACGCATTTCCAGGATGGGGATTTTCCCGACAGGTGTTTTCGGAAATATTTGAAACTAATCAATCCCTTGATTTTTCGTTCAGCAATATTCCGGTCACTGCATATGATTGGCATGCGTACGCAGAAACCGCAGATATCCTCCACTCAATTACAAACGGCATTATTCTCGCATGGTCGATCGGCGCATTCGCCGTGCTGCCATACCTGCATCTGAGCGGAATAAAAGGAGCGGTTCTTGTTTCCTGCGCGGACCGGTTTTCTCAAAAAGATGAAAATAAAGATGGCCGCAATCTGTATACTCCGCGGGTATATTTAAAATCAATGCGGCGCACATTGGTTAAAAACAAAGAAAAAGTATTGAATAATTTTTTTTCACAGGCAGTTCATCCTGAATGGGCAGATTCTCTTCCTTCATTTTATCCATGCGGCAGTACAGAACAGCTTTCTCACGGCCTAGATTTCCTTGAAAATTTTTCTTTTACTTCGGCGGTAAAATTTGATAAACCTGTTATGTGCCTCTCCGGGAGTATAGACAGTATTTTACATATTGAAGCGGCTGAACTTTTCGCAAATACTTACCACTGCGGGTTTTCCCGGGTTGAAAATGCCGGGCATATTCTGCCCCTTACCAGAGCGCATGAAATCCGGCGCGCGCTTGCCCTGATTATTTCTCAATGCAACGCTCAGCAGGATAATAATGCTATGCCGCTGAATGTAAAATAATTTTTATGACGGCAGTACACAATCAAAACTCTTCAGAAACAATTACAAAGATTGAAAAAAACCACTATACTGAACGGATAAAAAAAAACTTTGACCGGGCTGCAGAATTTTATGACAGAGAAGCTTCGGTACAATATCAGGCAGGAACCGCATTATGCGCTCTGCTGCATTCCGGATATAGTCCTTCCGGGATTATCGATCTCGGCTGCGGGACGGGCCGGATTACAATACAACTTTCTGAAAAGTTTCCCGGTATACGATGCGACGGTATTGATATTTCTGAAAAAATGATCAGTATCGCAAAAAAAAATAAACGAACTTCACCTTCAACTTGCCCGGGTTTTTTTACCGGTGATCTCATGCAGTGGGTTTCCGGAAACATTCAGGGGACAAATCCAGCTATGTACGATCTGGTTTTCAGTAATTTTACATTGCAGTGGATTGAAAATTTACCATTGTTTCTCAGGCAAATAAGAGAAAAATCCCGCAGTCCTGTTACTTTAGTTTTTTCAATTGCGCTTAAAGAAACATTTTCAGAACTTTCAGATGCGGTAAAAAGTATTATTCCCGAATACAAACCGGCGATAACACAGGCTGAATTATCCGGGATTGCTGATTTTGTCGATGCTGCCGGGTTTTCTATAATCACATCCTCTGAACATAGAATACACACTCCGTTTCATTCCGTGTATGATGTACTTCGGCATGTGCAGCGTACCGGTGTAGGTTCGCCTCAAAACTCAGGGACGTTTACTCCCGCGCTGCTCAGGCGTCTTGAAACTGAGTGGGGCAGGGGCAAGAAGGGTATTACCTATCATTGGGGGGCATTTGTATGCCGGGCAAAATAGAAAAACTTCCCGCTTTTCTTCAGAACGGAAGGTTTTTTATTACCGGTACCGGCACCGGTGTCGGAAAAACGTTTTGCAGTGTAATACTTTCCTGGATACTCAGCGCGCGATTCCCGAAAGGTATGTATTGTAAACCCATTCAGACCGGAGGTTCCGGATTAGATGAAATATTTTTTCGAAAGTATTGTCCGGCGGGCTGGCACGCACGGACACTACACAATTATACCGTACCTGCCTCACCGCATCTATCCTCCCTGTTGGATCAAAAAAAAATCATGCCTGAAAAACTTGTGCGCGAATGCAGGAGAGTAACAAATGCCGCTGACGCAGTCATTGTTGAAGGAGCAGGCGGCTTGTATGTGCCCATCCGTGGTTCATTTTTTATGCTTGATCTGATGCGTGAGCTGGGTATCATGCCGGTACTCGCTGCGTATGCCGGGCTCGGTACATTAAATCATACCCTGCTCAGTTTTCACGCGCTTAAAAAGGAAGGTGTCCCGCCTGCCTGCATTATGGTTTCTGATACAGAAGGAAGTCTTTGGCATACTCAAAAGAAAAAAAACAACAAAAACCTGATCGCAGAAGACAATATTCAGTATATCCTTAATTATTTAAAAACTCCGGTGATTATTGTGCCGCACATGGAAAATATTGCGCTGGGAAAAATAAAAATTAATTATAATGCTGTTTCTCTTATTAAAATAAAGAAATTTTCCTCACGCATCGTTCCATGCTATGCGGCATGGCCATGCCGCGCAAGTTTTGAAGAATTTCGTCATGACAGAATCAGGAACTGATTCATCCGGCCTGATCAGACTGCGCCTTCAGTACGACGGAAGCTGTTTTGCCGGTTCACAACGGCAGAAAAACAGCACCGCGGTACAGAATGCGGTCGAGAGTATGCTTTCGGATATTTATGCCGTACCGGTAACCGTGATTACCGCAGGAAGAACCGACAGCGGTGTGCATGCCGGCGAAACTTTTTTCTGTTTCCCTGATCCCTGCGGAAAGGCTAATCCTGTAGCAAGACGTATTCCTGTTGCAAAACTGGTAATGCTTCTGAATAAAAAAAAATATAAGGGATTAACTTTTTTAGATGCGTTGGTTGTGCCCAATTCATTTCATCCCCGCTACAGTGCGCGGGTCCGCCTGTACCGCTACCGCCTGAAAAACAGGTATGGGATGCATCCGGTAATAAAATCAAGTGAGTTAGCGAATGTACATTATCCGGGATTTTTTCTTGATACCGTGAAAATGAATGTAATGCTCTCACATCTGACCGGCGCACACGATTTTTCTTCCTTTGCCTCGGTGCATGATAATTCCCCGCATAAACGGCGGGAGATATTTTTAACTGCGGTGTATGAATCAAGGAGTATTATTACCGTTGAAATATACGGTAACGCATTCCTGCGCGGTATGGTCAGATCGATAATCGGCAATATGCTCTTTGGTCTGCGGAGCGGCGAAGACACCGGTTATCTGAAAAGGCTGCTTGATAAAAAAGATCCTCTGTGCGCGCCGCAGCGAGCGCCGGGAATGGGTCTCAGCCTCGATAAAATTTTTTATTCGCCGGTTTTCGGAATGAGGGATTATTATAGCTATCGCTGAAAACATCGTTTATAAGTAGTAGTATTTCCTAAAATTTATCTACTAATAATCAGCGATTATAAAAAATTCTTGAAATTCGATACTTTCCTGCAATTCTTTAAAAAGTAAGTTATAATTAATAAACAGCACAGTGGTTACTGTCGCTTATGGAGAACATTGTGATTACTACTGAAAAAATACTTGACGAGATTTCAGAGCATTCAACTGAAGAAAAATCTATGATCGCCGAAATCGTTAGTCGATGGGCAAATGAAGAACGTCGGATGAAGATCCGCCAAAGTGCAGATGAAGCTATTGCGGCGTATCGAAATGGTGAGTTGAAGCCGCAAACTACTGATGAGCTTTTTGAGGAAATCGGCTTTTGAATGCCGTCTATTCGCCATCGTTTAAGCGCTCGTTTAAAAAATATCTTCAGAAGCATCCTCAAAAGCGCGATCGTATCAAACAACGGATTGATGAGTTTCTTGAAGATCCATATGCTCCTCATCTTAAAACACATAAATTGTCCGGCATTTTAAAGGGATTGAGTGCATTTTCTGTTGAAAATGATTTGCGAGTTATCTTTAAATTTGAGAGCGAAGATCTCGTTGTTATGATGGATGTTGGTGCTCATAAAGATGTATACTGACTGATAGCACACATTTTAAACTCTTCACAGCAAAATTAAAAACTTCATCTAATCATAGAAAGGGTCGCACGCTTATTCGCGCCTCGTGCGCTGCGTGCTTATTTACGGCCTCCTGCCGCAGGGTCGCACGCTTATTCGCGCCTCGTGCGCTGCGTGCTTATTTACGGCCTCCTGCCGCAGGGTCGCACGCTTATTCGCGCCTCGTGCGCTGCGTGCTTATTTACGGCCTCCTGCCGCAGGTATTAAAGATAACCACGAATGGACACGAATTATCCATAAAAAGTCGACTTTTTATTAGTGTTCATTAGTGTCCATTCGTGGTTTTAATGGGATTATCCCTATTAGCGTTCATTCGCGTCCATTCGCGGTTTTCTTTTGGTTTTAACCGCTAATGAACGCGAATAAACGCGAATATCTCTGTGCTCTCTGGTGCGTCCTCTGCGGCTTTCTTTCTTAGTATATGTCAATAAGAAGCAAGCCGGTTTTATTCTTACCGGACTGCTGCGAATTTAATAACGTGACAATATTTTTTAATTGTTTCTTCGATGGTGAAATCCCATGATTCTACCACAAGCGCGTGACCGATGGAAACTTCCTGAATGCCGGGTACATGGCGCAGGAAAAAACCAAGGTTTTTTAAACTAAGATCGTGTCCTGCATTGAGGCCGAGCTTGCACAGTTGTGCAGCTTCTGCAGCGCGTACATATTCGACCGGTGCTGTATTGCTGCCTTCTGATGCGAAGGCGCGGGCATAAGATTCAGTGTATAGCTCAACTCTGTCGGTTCCGGTTTCTGCAGCGAGAGTAATTTGATTGGGAACGGGATCGATGAATAAACTCACCCGTATACCTGCTGCTTTCAGACGCTGAATCACCGGTATTACTTCACTTTTTCTGAGGGTTAAATCCCATCCATGGTCGGAGGTGAGTTGATCGGGTGCATCCGGTACAAGAGTGCATTGGTGAGGCCGTGCATTGATAACTTCGGTAATAAACCTTTCGGTAGGAAAGCCTTCAATATTAAGTTCAGTGCCGGGAAGGCGCTGTGTAACTTCTTTGAGTGCGGAGATATCGCTGTACTTTGCGTGGCGTTGATCGGGGCGGGGATGTATCGTTATTCCGCCGGCACCGGCTTTTATTACACGTTCCGCGATAGAAACAATATTAGGAAAATTGTGCCCCCGGGAATTCCGTACAAGGGCAAATTTATTAAGGTTGACGCTTAAAACGGTAGACATAAAATTATCCTGAGCCGGATGTGCTGCAAGAGGTCAATCCGACAGCGTTTATTATAACATTTATTGTAAAATATGTACAATATTTACTTTTCCGCTGCTTCCAGATGCAACGCGCTAAACCAGGCCGCCCCGTCAGTTGTGGACTGAGACACGCAAAGAAGGTTGACAGTAACCGCTCCCTCCGGAGCTGCACCGCGTGCTGTGGCCTGAACCCACGCATTTTTTACGGAAATCTGACCCGCTTCGGTACCAATACGTTTATCAGTTTCATCAAAAAACTGTAGCATAATAAAGAAAATTCCGCCTGCTGCTATTTGCTGATACGCCATAACATACGCACTATACAACGTACCGGGAGTTATGTTTATTTTAGCAGATTGAATTCCTACTGCCTTTTTAGTGTCATTATCCACAATTTTAACGGACACTCCTTTGTCGTAAACCTGTTCTTTACTTACTTCTGCGTAAAGCAGGTCAGATGTAGTTCCCCACAGCGACCAATTTTCAGGCAGGCCTGAATCTTCCATGATATTTTTAAGTTCATGGTTTATGATTAGGTTTTTTCCTGTTGGTTTAACCGGCGTAGAAGTTGCAGAGACGGGTTGTGCAGCGGCTGGTTTGGCAGAGGCCTTTGCGGTGTTCTCATCTATTAGCGAAATTTTTATAAACTCGATGGTTTTAGGAATGAGCAGTTCTTCTTTTGTCGGAATTGATCCTGCTTTTGGAGGCAGTATTTTTTTAAGCATTACGCTGTCATAAAAAGCAGTACCTACAGCGGATGACGTTCCAACGCAAAGGATATTTACCGTAGCAGTGTTTTCGGGCGCTTGTTCCTGTACACTGGTTTTTGTCCATCTGCCGGTGCCGGAAGCCGCGCCTATTCCCGCTTTAATACGTTTTCCGGCAGAGTCGAAAAACTGAAGATATGCCGCAAATCCTGATCCGGAGACAACGTGAACCATTGCTGAGGCTTCATACCACTCTCCCGGCAGAGCGGGCACCGGTTCGGATTGAGCGCCGGGAGCGCCTTTATTGTTGTTGTCCACAAGTTTAAGTGCATGTCTGCCTTCATGTACCTGTTCGCTGTCGGATTTGCAATATGCTATGTCCGAATTGTTCGCCCATAAACTCCAGCCGGACGGGAGCCCGGTCACGGAATCCATTTGTTCAAAACCGGGATTTTCCGTCACGTTATCTTTTTCGTCCTGAGAAGTAGAAATGCTGCGCAGTTTTTCTTGAGCAGTTTTTTTTGTTGCAGCGGCGGGCGGGGGCGGAAATGCGCTCATATCGGCGCTCCACATGTTTCCACCACTGGAAAAAAATATTTTATTATCCTGAATAATTATACCGGCGCCGACTGTTATGCCGGTGCGGGTAAGTTCTTGATGAACAAATGTACCGGGAATAATCCGCGCTATGGCGTTTCTGAACAGGACATAAATATTTTTATCTTCGCCAAGCGCCATTACCCGTCTGGCCATAAAGCCACCGGCCAAAGAACCATATTCAGAAAGTTCTGCATGGTGTACTGTTTTTCCGGTCCGGGGGTCAATCACAAAAAAATGACTTGGATCCGCAAGCCCGTAAATAAGCCCGTCCGGCCCGGTAATCAGATCGGTAATATGGTCAAGACCGGAAACCGGCACCCACGTATCGGTAAGTTTTTTACTTTCCCATGAAACCCGGTATACAACGGCTTCTTTCGCCGTCCTCGTTCCGCCGGTAGCAGCAGCGGTAAGAGTACCAGCGATGATATCCCCGTTCGGGAGCGCACATAAAGCGTACACACCTTGATCCTGTATCAAGTCTCCGCGTGAAAGAATGGTTCCTGTTCCGGTTTCAATATTATAAATTACAAATCCGCCGCCTGTTAAACCGCGTGCCGGATTTCCGCCCATAATAATATGCTTTCCGTCCGGATGGGCCATCATGGCGTGGGGCCGTCCGTACACATCGCGGGCTTCAGGAACCTTGTAAGCCAGACGGGGATTGAGTGAATTTGTTGATATTCGACTGTTGTCAAAAGGGGTTTTTACATCAAATTCGATCAATTCCCCATCACTGTACACGCCTCCGTATATTTTATTTCCGAGGCGTGTCCATTGATTTACATGCCCGCCGTGAGCACCAAGTCCCCAGTTTTCTGTTTTACCTGTTTTGGGATCAAGACTAAATATACGAAGCGGAATCCCGGTAGAACCGTAGATTTTTTTATCGGGTCCCGGAATAATCGAATAAATATTTTTACTTACGCACGCGTAATCAAAAGAAATGGCACGGGGCTTATCCGCGCCCTTATCATAAATATATACTGTTTTATCAGCGACGTTTAAATTAGAGTAGAAAGAACCATCCGGCCAATGCCCGGGTCTGCTTACAGATGTGGTAAATCGCGCCTGCGGTGCGATAACTGCCCCGGCTGCGTCCATCAGCTCATTTCGCATAAGAGTTATGTTGTATTGATGCGAAACATTTTTTAAGGATTCGGCTTTCCCATTATATAATCGGTACCAGTCACCGTCCTTACCGATTTGAGCGTAGACTTTACCAGCATTTGCCCTGAATATTCTGTTTGCTGCGCTGTATTTTCTATCCGCCTGGGGAATAAACTGTTTTTTTTCGCCGGTTGCCGGATTAAATCCGAGTAAATTACCCTTTTCAAAAGTAACGGCGCCGTACAACCAACCTTTCTCATCCGGTGCAATATATAAATATTGAGGCCACGTTTCTTTAACTAAAGAGCCGTAATCTTTAAAAACTTTTGTTTTTGGATTGTATGATAATAATTCGCCGCCCGGATAAACCCCGGCATATACTACACCATTGTCATCGCAGGTTATCGACACAGGCATTATTTGTCCGGATCCGGAAGGAAGCGTGCCGATTTTTCTAAGCGTTCTTTTTGCCGGATCGAATTCGGTAAACGCGCTGCCGAGGGAATCATAAAAAAGATTTTGAGGGGATAAAAAAGTTGCAAAAGAGCCCGTGTCATTGATGCCTGGATCAATTTGAACAGTTTTACCCGTATCGGCGTTTATAAGTAGATATGTTGATTTCGGCTCCCCCCCCCAGAATTTAAAAAGGATTATCCGCTTACCGGCTCCATCAATGGCCGCCACTCCGCCGCCCCATACACTTTGTCCTACGCGTACGATAGGGCCGTAGTCTTTAAACATTTCCTGAGCATTTGCGAAACTTAAGATTAGTGTAAATAGTAATAAAAAGTGCAGGGTACAGTGCGGTAACATATTTTGTACATAATTTTTTTTAAGTTTATTCACTTTATTTCCTTTGTATTAAATTTTTTAACTGAAACAACAGGTATATGCAGCATCGTTTTTTGTAAGAAGATCTGCTTGTGCGTTCAAATCCTGTGTCGTCTGATATCCGCCGGTTGAAATCATGAGCTGAGTTTTTATCACTCGGGTTCTGTGTATGCAGTCGTGAAGTTTTTCAATTTATTTTTTAAAATCAGTATTTTCATTGAGGTGTATATGAGAGTCAAAAATCATTTTAATTTACCTCTCAGCTGCATTATGTTGTACGTACATGAATAGAACATGTAATGTATTATACTTACTTTTCAAAACTTTGTCAAGTAGCAATCATTTTTTAAATATTTACACAAATATCTCAAAAATTATGCAATACTTAACTTGTATGGACAAGTCAAATGACAAAATGTAAAATATTTAAAAGTACTCTAAAAAAACAAATTGAAGGTGGAAAACTACAACCGGGAAGCATTCTAAGCTCGGAACATGTTTTAGCCAAGTCATCAATGATGAGCCGTCATACTATACGGCAGGCCCTGAATGAACTTGCAAGTGAAGGATATTTACGAAGGTCGCAGGGAAAAAGATCCGTTGTCAGCGATAAATACTTACAAAAAAAAAAAACGTTAAGAATATTTGTGCCGGATTTTTCAATTCCTTCGCGATTAGAACAGCTGAATACGTTTTTCACCCGGCAAACCGGTATCCGGGTTAAAACACAGCTGGAAATATTTAATCCTGCAGATGCAGAAGCGACAATTAACAAATTAAAAAATGGTGATTTAATTTTTCTGAGTACTGAAAATCTTGATTTTTTTGTCAATAACAATTTGTTAGTTCCACCGAAAGAAATTCCGGCCTTATCCTCTCTTATTTCCGGAGATAATGTAATGGAAAAGTTGATCAGATTCGGTGTCCGTGACGGAGTATGTCAGGCGCCGCCGGTTTTCTTTTCACCGCTTGTGCTTATTATAAATATAAATCTATTTAATCAAGCAGGAATAACACCACCAACACGATATCAAACGCTCGATGCACTGCTTTCTGATGCAGAGCAACTGGCCCGGCCGAATCCGGAAAAAAAATCTACAGGCCTTGTATTTAACGGGCATTGGAGCCGATTGAATTATTTTCTCCGGGCATGGTATTCCGAAGAGCCGTGGAAAAAACAAAACATATGCGCATGCATAAACAGACTCAAAAAAATTCATGAAAACGGTTCGCTCTTTATCGGCAGTGATCATTTTGCTAGAAGAGTTTTTCATGAAGGAAGGGCTGCTATTTTTCTGTCAACATATTTTGAAATTCAGGAACTCATTGCATCCAGGCCTTTCCAATTCGATCTATGCGGCATGCCTCAATTGCCGGATATACCGAATTTTTTCCGGGTAACTGCCGCAGGTATAATCAGAAAACAGGGGTTTCCTAAAAACGCCGTAAGTTATCTTGAACACTTTTATTCTGAAAAATTTCAGTATTTTATGCGTGCCAGCGGCGGAGGAATACCTGTTATTAGTTCCGCGGCGTACAATAAAATATCTCAGGGCGAAAACCTGCCGCAAAATTATTTAATTTTTAAAAGTGATTTAGAAAAATGCAATCCGTCCGGGTTGTATCCGCCGCAGGAAATAATGGGAAAATTTAACCGGTACAGTGAATTTATATGGAATAATTTTGATCTGCCGGAGAACCTGTTTTAAAACTCCGCTGCATGCGCCTAAAGCACATATGACTTATCCCTGATTTTGATTTTTTCTTTCAGAACGGTCTCTATTGCGGCAAGGTATTTTGAATCTTTCGGCGTGAACATGCTTATCGCCATTCCGGTTTTCCCCGCCCTCCCCGTTCTGCCCACCCGGTGTATATATTCCTCAGGGTTGTTCGGGAGCGTGAAATTTATTACCATGTCAACATTCGGAATGTCTATTCCGCGTGCGGCGACATCCGTGCCGAGAAGAGTTTTGATTATGCCGCTCCGCAGTTCACTGATGGTGCGTTCTCTTTCCTGCTGGGACTTTTCCGAGTGAAGCGAGCCGATCATTTTAATTCTTTTTCTTTGCAGCAGGCTGGTGATTTGAATAGTTTCTTTTATTGTGTTAAAGAAAACTATTTTTTTACCGGTTGTGCTCCGTACGATGTTTTCAAGGAGTTGTATTTTTTCATGATCCTGACATTTTATGAGGAAGTGTTCAACTGAATTTGCCGTACTCCTCGGATTGCCGACCGCAATTTCCTCGTAATTGCCCGCATAACGGTGGGCAATGTTTTTTACTTCCGGAAAGAGCGTGGCTGAAAACAGAAGCGTTTGATGTGTACCGGAAAGTTCATTATTTATCTGGATGAGATCTTTTTCAAAGCCCATGTCGAGCATCCGGTCAGCTTCATCGAGCACCACATAATCGGTATAACTGAGCCAGATAAGACCGGATGAGGTCATATCGAGAAGGCGACCCGGTGTGGCAACGAGTATTTCCGGATATGTTCTGAGCAGCGTGCGTTGTTCCTGCATGTCTGTTCCGCCGATGACGAGTACACTGCTGATTGAAAATTGCTCTGTGAGTACATCAAGCACCTTTTTTGTCTGAATGGCTATTTCACGTGTGGGGCACAGGATAAGCGCATTGGTAATGGATTTTTGTATAAAACGCTGAAGCATCGGGATGGCAAATGCAAGAGTTTTTCCGCTTCCGGTTTCGGAGGAGCAGAATATGTTCTTGCCGGATAACGCAAGGGGAATGGCTCTTTTTTGTACTTCAGTTGGGGTGAAAAATGAATTTATGTTTAAAATTTCGAGGAGTTCAGGACAAACACCAAGCAGATGGAAAGTATCTTTCTCGTCCCCGATTAGAGCTTTTGTATCATGGATGGCCGCGCTGATGGGCGCATCAGTATTATGGGTAGACTTTGGGGAACGTGAAAATGGTACAAATGGAACTGATCGGGTAGAATGGCCAGATTGCGTTGATCGCGCAGACTGAGCGGATTCCGCAGGTTCTGCAGATTTTTCAGAAACCGAAGGCCTTTCAGGTTTTGAAAGACTGTACTGGCTTTTAAAAGCTTTTATTAGTTTTTTTTGATCTTCACTGAGTGAAGTTCCTTTGGCGATAATCAAACCGTCAGTAGCATGTTTCTTTTTTTTCGTAAAAAGTGAAAATAACCCCATTACTATCCTTGAAATTTAAGTTTAAATGATTATACCATTAATTTTAAGCTGTATTTTGGCGAAAATATAAATAGTATCAGGGCGAACGCGAACTTTGAGTTTCAGGAGTATTTGACGTTTTTTTCGCTATGCCGCCGGGCTATGCGGTTCCAAAAGTAAATGAATATTGAGCACTTGCCCGGCGGAATCGCTTAAAAAACGTCAAATACCCCTGAAACCGTTCGCGTTTTTCTCCGACATGAGGATTTAAGGTTCGAACGCACACATTTTTGATAGATCAAAAGTGTGCGTTCGTTCTGTAAAGTATATGGATAAAAATTCAGTTAATTCTGTATCAAAATACATCATCCGTTTTTTTTCAATCATTGTGTGTACAGTTATGATTTGCAATTCATTTCAGGTTATAAAAATTACAGATTTCAGTTTACACAACCTTAAAGTAGAAACCGCTAAAGACGAAAACCTCTGCACGTTCTCTGTTACTGCGCTTCCCTGCGAAGCATTGCCAAATAATCATGGTTCACAGAACTACGCGCGCGCATATTATGACGAATTTCTTAATTTGCGAAAACTGATAAATTTTAAAAATCTTGATATTGAATGGGAATTACTGTTGCATACCAATGGACAAGCCGCGCTGTTCAGCATTATGGCATCGGATGATAATGTAAAATTAATTCAACTGACTGAACAAGGTATTCTCACGATGCGTCAGAATAGATGCGGTAATACGACAAATACGATACTGTATTCGTATAGTGAAGACGGCAGATATCCGGTTGATGAAAAACATTACATAAACGGAAAACTTAATGAGATAATCCGTTTTTCCTATATCGGGAGTGACTGTACTTCCCGGACCGCGTACAATGACGGGGATGAAATTACCGGATATACGACATACGAATGGGGGTATGAAAAACATCCCTTGCATGAGAGAGAAACACTTGACAAAATACCGGGCCAGGAAGAAGCTCTGAAAACAAGAACTGCCCGGACTATGAACCCTGATGGAAAATTGTTGTCTCAGGAAAAAACGTATTTTGATGAAAATAATAACCCTGTTCTGATAATTAACAATGCCGGACACATCGAAGAAATTAAATTCAATACAAACAGGCAAGCCGGTTTGAAAATACTTCGTTCGCGGATTGATGATAATCCCCAACGGTACCGCCAGTTCATTTATTACGACAAGAATATTTCATCAGAATTTAATCAATTATTTACTCAATCTGAGCCGCTGAATTTATTTATTGAAAATTCTTATGAAGTATTGACTGATAAAATAACCGGACATATTGTTTCATATGATTCAAAAGGCACACAGTATGAATTTTTTAAAACTCATTGGGATAATAATAAATGGGAAGTGCAGTATAAACTCCTTGGGAGCCAGGTGTATTGGTATACATTCTGCGAAAGTAATTTTCTGATCGAAAAAAAAGTATACAATCAGAATAATACGATGAGTGGTATGTACCGCTACATATATGCCTATAATAACAGTCTTCTTGAAGAACAGTTTTTCGGCACAGACGGCGGCATTTTACGCCGACAGGTTTTTTATTATACCTACGATAAAACAATGAAGCTGCCTCCCAATATTGATTCGGTTATAAGCCTGAAGGAGTCAGGAGGATTTTATTTTTCCGGAAAAGCCTTATTCGATTCACTGGTACTGGAAACTGAGTCAATTAAAAACAGGAAACTGCCGGAAAACCATTCGCGGCATAAGGAAATGCTCCTTCACTCATGCCGGTACATAATCAGCCGCGGACTTAAAAAAATAATCACCTATAATCACAGGGGCAACATTGTGCAGTATACACGCATACAATCCCGGTCAGAGCGCAAGTCTCCGGAACTCGTGTTCAGTATTTACAATAAGCCGCCGAATATCATGTTTCAAAACAGAAATGACCTGCAATACTACCGGTCAGCATCAGGATATTTTTCCGCAGAGAGTAATGCTGATGTAAAAAACAGCGGTTTATATGAGTTTCTTTCTTATGCTGAGGATTCTATCAATGTGGAAAACAGCAGGGAAAAAGAATTTCTATGGATGCAGTACCGATTTACATTCCCGGGTGATTTGAGCACGGTTACCCGCGCCAGCCGTGTGTTTTTTGATCCTTCAGGGGGTGAAATGGACGAACATTTTGTTGCAGGTGCGGACAGTAGAAAAGTACTGAAAAAAAATGAAATTATGCTTGCAGCTGAAGCTTATATTTTTTCATTGGCGGAAAGTCAGTAATTAATAATTTATGGTATATCGGCATGTATCAGGATAATTGTACTTCACGATCCGGCAGCAACGGACAATCCGCAATCATGCGCTGTGCGGTCATGAGTATGATTTGTATGATTATGCATATCGTTGCGCGAGTCGCTCCGGGAGAAAGCCGGTATTATTCTTTTTTTTCTTTTGATTGGATTGATGCGCATATTTTTGTTTCATCTGAGAAAGTGCCACCCGGCGCCGGTGTTAACAAATCCTTATCTTCAGGCGCGTATAAAAGGTACACATTCACTGGTGAAATCTTTACTGTTAATGCTGAATACAAACGAACTCCTGCTTCTTTTTTCAAAGTAGTATATGACACTGCGCTGCGGCCCGTTAAGGCGGTGAATGAAACTGGGAGCATGCAATGGAATTTTTTCTACAACGCGCATAGTCCTGAGGGGTATACGGAAACCGGTACATTCCCATCCGGAAAGACTGGTTATAATCCGGTCAGAGTAGAGTTTTTTCGTGATAAAAAACCGGAGTACATACTGGAGTATATATACACTAACGGGAAAATCAATTCGGTGTTGAGAAAAAATGCATTGAATGCTCTTGAAAGTGCTGCGTTTTATTTCTATCAGGACAATTCAATAGCGGTGATGCTGGTTGAGCCTATGGGTACAATATCCCGGACAATTTTCCGGAAGCATGACAAGGGAAAGATTTTTGAAAAAAGTCTTATTATATCAATGCGGGGCGGTTTTTTTGCCAAAGGAAAGGATTTATCCGTTATTACCGCCTCAGAAATTTTCCGTGATGATGCAAAACAATATATCAGCAACACGTATGACGCTTGTACCGGCTATGACTATGAATCCATCAGTTTATTTGAAGGTGTCCGCGTGGTGAAGCGTATTGAAGAAAAAGGGGCTTTGCCGATTGTACGTTTTGCACATGACGGCATACTGGTGTATCAGGCGAATTTAAAAAAAAAGCATGCTGCTGAACCTCCGGAATATTCATCGAACCAAACCACGTCACCGGTATATCCATTTAAAGTCCTATTTTACGACCGTCTCGGCGGCGGCAGCTTCTGGTCTGATTACAGTATTGAGCGTTTTGATTTCGAAGATCCGCATCTTGTCATAACAGAAAATTATTCAGACGGCCTTCTTCAAAACCGGAAATTTTCCGGGAGGGGGGGGGCTGCGGGTAATCAGGAATTCATCTATTATCCCCACGGCGGATTATTCAAGATGATAGTAAGTACAGAAAACGCTATCGTACTTCGTAAAGTGTTTCATCCCGCAGATAATGCACGACCTCCGCGAATTAATAATTGACCATTCCTTCAATACACGAAATAACTGAAATTCAGAAAAAGTATGAAACCGGGTCGAAAAAAAGCCTTGGTCAGAATTACTGTATTAACCCCGGTGTGCTCAAAAAAATTGCCGATAGTATTACAGCAGATATTCTTTTCAGGAATGGTATAACCGGAATAAAAGAAACAAATACAGGTGCCCCTGTTCCGCCTGTGATTGTTGAAATCGGTCCCGGCTACGGCGCATTAACTGAACAGCTTCTCGCAAAATACCCGGTGGTGATTGCGGTTGAAAAAGATCCGGTGAGCGCGGAGATTTTAAAACAAAGATTAGCGGGAAATATTAAGGATGGCAGGCTTTCGGTAATCACCGGAGATTATCTCGATGTGCATAATGAAATTTTCACTCTTGCGGGAAAATATATTGAAAAAAATCATAAAATCGCTGTTGCCGGCAATCTTCCGTATAACACCGCGGCGACGGTAATCATTGAAACACTGGAGCACCACTCTTCAGAACTATGTTCAATTACTGCAATGCTGCAGCTGGAATCCGCCCGCAGAATGACCGCCTTGCCGTCTAGTCACGAATATGGCGCGATCAGCCTTCTTGTTCAGTATTATTCTGACGTGAAACTTCTTTTTAAAGTACAGCCCGGTTCTTTTTTTCCCGCTCCAAAAGTAACAAGCGCAGTAGTTAAATTTTCCATTAAACAGCAGACCGGTGACTGTTTTCCCCGGTGCGAGTATCGGAATTTTAAAAATATTGTTAAAGCAGGTTTTGCACACAGAAGAAAGCTTCTTATTACATCTTTTCGGAATAATCTTTCACCTGAACAGTTCCGAAGGATTGAAAATGTTGTGGCACATACCCCTCACTTATTGAAAAAACGCGCCCAGGACTGTACACTGGAAGAATTTATTACACTGAGTGCCGGAGCAGAATAATATTTTCGAAGTTCAGGCCTGATGCGGCAGCCGGCTGTATGCGAGAGGTGTCATGCCTGTCGACGCTTTAAAAAATCTTGAAAAAACTTTAGGGTCAGAAAAACCCGATGCTTCTGCGGAGGAGGATATTTTTTCTCCTCTGCTGATGAGCCCTTTGGCAATCTGAAGACGGTACTGCGCGGTATACTGGTGCACGGACATACCTGTTAATTTTTTAAACAGTCGTGCAAGATACCAACGGTCAAGTCCTGCTATCCCGGCCAGCATAGTATCGGTTAGTTTAATATGATACTGATTATGGATACATGAAATTACACGGACAATTCTGTTGTCGGTTATAGTTTCGATGTTTGTTGAAACCAGCATAGCCTCGAAAATTGCGTTTATTATATTCGGAAGAATTGTTGCAGATGTTGATGAGCTTTTCATGCACTGTACATAGCTTTCGATCAGGGCGGAATACAGGGAATCATGGGAAACGGGAATTTCAAGAAGGTTACTGCATACCGGAGGAAAGGCCGCTGCGTGAAACCAGACAAGCGAAAGATGTTGTTCAGGAAAGTGGCGGTTTGCATATGGTAAATGCGAAGGCAGGAGATACGCATGGTCTTTTCGCAGTACAAATTTTCCGAGCGGGTCTTCATACCAAGCCCGGCCGTCCTGAATGAAGTAAAAACGGTGAAAACCAGGTGCTTTTTTTTCATCGACATGCCACTCCCGGGGGCAGTGGGTTAATCCTCCGGTAATGAAGGAGTAGTTGCGAATGACATTTGAACTGACTTGCGGTGCGGTCATACGCCAACAGACTCTGACAGTGTTTGTGTATTTTTCCGGTCACCGTTTTTTATTTGTCTTTTTTTTGAAATTTTTTGGTATTTCAGTTTGTTTTGTGCAAGGATAGAATTTAATTTTTTGGTCATTGTATTAATTATTCCTTCAATGTTTTGTATGTCATTAAGTATTTCATTAAATCCGTTAATTATTATTTCAGAAATATCCGATCGCTCTATTGAATAAAATAGACGGCTCGTACTAAGTGCTTCCTCCGCTAATGCCCATCCTTCGGGATGTGCTCTTCCGGTGCAGGGATCCCCGTGCAGTCCGCAAATTGCGGGGAAACCGCCGCTGTTTTTACAGAGAATTATCTGCGCTTCCGGGGTGATTAAAAAATCGATAAATTGCTGTGCGAGATCTGCATGGGGCGACTTTGCATGTATTCCTGCGCAAAGCGGACTAATTCTTATTGCGCTGTCGGGACCGCAATGCATTGGAAATATTTCTGGTTTGAATTTGCTATTTACCTGATAATAATCATTTAGCCAGTATGTGTTCTGGTAGTGAATTATCGTTTTGTTCTTCAGAAAGAGCTGATCGTAAACGGGAATAATGCCGAATTGAGGGTCATTTTGAAGGTGTATTGTCCTGGGTATTATCCCGCTGCGGATCAATTCGGCTGCTGTTTTCAGTGCGAGAATACTATTTTTGCGATTAAGCAGGCACCGCCGTCCGCACCGTGAAATTATTTTCCCGCCGAGGTTGTAAATTAATGCCTGCAGATTTGGCCATACCGGTGCGAAGCCGAGTAAAGGATGGGATTTTTCTTTGCTGCCCCCGCGGAGCAAAAATGAAGAAAACAGATTTTTCCATGAATGAAGGCCGTGTAAAAAATCTGCCGTGCCTCCGGCTTGAGTGAGAAATATATCCGCGCCGATATTTACCGGAATATAATAACCGCTGCTGTGATGCATAAACAGCTCTGTGAGCTGAGGACGTATTGATTTCCATATATGCTCATGAGATGAGCCGCAATGCAATTTTTTCAGTAGACTGCGGTTCATCAGTTGCGTAACTGTATCCCATGATGCAATCACTATATCCGCGGCACCGGAATTGTTTAATTTTTCAAAAAAATTTTCCTGGACAGCGACTTCAACGATGTCTGTATGTATGGATTTCTTTACGGAGTATAATTTTATCACGCTTCTGAGGCCTTCTTCAATTCCGGCATCGCAGCGGGGATATACGGGAATAATAACAGTAATTTTATTCCGGTGTTTTACTGCGGCATTGAGAGAAACGAATGTACCCTTTCCGACGTGTTTGTAAATAATTCCCCTGTGTTCAAGATCCTCGTACGCTTCGATTGCGGGAATTATGCTGGTTTGAAATTTTTCTGCGAGAGAGCGCACCGTGGGAAGACGTGCGCCGGGCATATACGCGCCGGAATTGATTTGACCGGTAAGATAACTGATGATTGTATCTTTATAAGTTGAAAACGAAGACATGTTTGATAGAGGTTTTTTAGTACATTTTCAGTTTATTTTCAATGCAGCGGTTATTGCCTTTTTAAAGTTCTTTTCATTTGGTCCAGAAAATGCCCAGGAAATTTCAAAGCCACCATTCTCGGTATAGAGAGAGTCGAGCCCGATGTACCACAGGGAGCAGTCGTTATATCCGAAAGTGATTAAAAACGTGTTTTGAGACGCAATCTGCTGGGCATACAGCTGGTATTCGATAAAGGTTTCCCCGGGAAGACTTAAAAAAGTTACAGGTCCGAGACTTGCAGACTTAACTTCCCAGGGAATGCCGGCGTCGATTCTATTGTTAACGGCAATAATCTGCGCAGCTTTTACTTTCGCATAATTTACATGCGCAGCGAGAGCAGTTTCCGGAACACCGGTTTTTCGCGCTTCTTTAATAATCATTTCTTCGTCATGTATGTAACGGAGGTTATATCCGGTACTGAATATTTCTTCACTTCGTTTCGGAAAAAATAGCGGAATTTTTGTCCATTTACATGGCGTGAGAGAGCTGGTGTCAAAAGATTTTAGCTCGCGTGAATTTAGAGATCGCCGCATGGCGTCGTATATCCGGCCCGCCAGTGCAGTTCGTGCTTCGGGTGTGCGGTCATTGTACCGACCCATAGTGATATTCCCGCCGCAGCCGTTGAAATAAATATGCGTAGTGCCGGTTTCAGATTCAATCCTTGTGCGGGCGATTCCGGGCGCGTCAGTGCTGATTCTGCCGTTTCCCCATGACGTTTGAGGGTGCGTCGCATATGTATGAAGGCAGACAATGGATTTACCGTCTTCATTGATGAAATCGATAGTGCGGAGAAATGGATCTATCAGGCCGTCGGGAAGCATTCTGTTATAGGGATCAACGGGATTATGCGCGCTCATCCGTGTGCTGATAATGCCGTCAGGCCGTAGTATGCGCCTGCTGGAAGCGGCACGGTCAACAACTGCCCAGCTGGTTTGTACGTGACGGACCTTCTGCATACGGCTGGCCGCATGTTCGGAGGCAGCCCGCAGCTTTTTAAGACAATCATCTATATATTTTTGTGTGAGACTATGGACTCCGGGGGCATGCGCTTCAAGAGTGCGCTGCGCGTCGGCATCGGGACCGACTGATGTATGAAAATGAATATTGTTGATGATAACCCGATCCGGGCTGCATCCGGCGCCGGAGGCGATTGCGTTGAGATACTGATTATACGTTGCATTTGATAAGGAGCAATAATCAAGAGCGCAGACAGCCGATATACCGCCTTTATCCGAAAAAATTACACCTTTTGCATAAAGCGGATGTTCGATGAATTTGACTGGTTCCGTGAGTCCGCCCATTGTCGGTTCGCCGGGAAGGGGGGTAAGATCTGCTTCAAATACACTGATATGCAGTTGTTCTGTATGTGTGCTCATTTTAATCAGCTCCTTGTGCAGAAATGATATTGAATTATAGTACAAGAGTCACACATTTGCTATAAAAATCTAAAAAACAAAAATGCCTTGACAAAACAAAAAACTTAGATTATAATATATCAATATATCAAAATTGCGGAGCGTATAATGTTGATCATAAAGCGTTTGTCTGTTGTTTTCACTTTTCTTTTTTTTTCCGTGCTGTATTGTTTTGAACCACCTTCAGACGCAGAAGCGCAACTCGGTACCTTTGAAATCGGTTCCTTCAGCGAACATTCCATACGGGCATTCTGGAAGTCTTACGCCCAGGCATATGTTATTTCTAAAGAAGATTCATTCAACGGAGACTATTGCGCAGAGGTACGGAAGGGCAGGATGTATACAATTGCCGGTGAGTTTATTCCCGGCGATACGGTAATCATCAGCTACAGTTATAAAGCATCAGATATTTCTCTTTCAACGAAAGACTATCACCGCGCGTTCGGTCTGTGGGTATATGAATCATTTGAAACTGCGCAAGCCATGAGCTCAAAAGGATATTCGGCAAAACTTTCAGTTACATTGCCGTTTGAATTAGACGGTTCATGGCGGCGCACCAATTATGTTCTCGAAACAACTGAAGCGCATAAGTTTTTAGTTTTTGCGTTTGACAACCAGGATTCCGAAGGATTGCTATACCTTGACGATTTGGAAATTAAAGTCAGAGAAAATACTAAAAAAAGACTGCTCTTCGAATTCCGTGCTAAGAATCGTCCGGTAACCGAGCTTCCTCCGTTTTTAACAGATTTTACCTACTTCCCCAAAGACGACAAACTCCATCCGTTTACCGCATATGAGGTGCCGGGGAGTATCGGCGAAATGCAGTCATTTGGAGGTGTTTCACGGCCAGATCTCGACGCCGTGGTGAAATTATCAGACGCCGAACTCATTGCTCTCCTGCAGACTCAGGGAAGTGTTACATATAATCAGTGCAATAACTGTTATAAAATGGCGCAGGGGTACTACTGGAAGTGGTCTGTCCGTGATCCATGGAAAATCACCTGCCCGGTATGCGGACAGGTCATCGATACCGAAAATTTTACCGGAACAGGATATGATATTGTTGTCCCCCCATCCGGAAAAGAATTAAAATATTATTACACTATGGGTACGAACGGCAGGAAATTTTACTATCGGGCGGGAAGGGATTTTCAATCCATGCTGTTCTTTGAAAAATGTGCGTGGTATCTGGGTGCGCTCTATCATGGCACACGTGATGAAAAATATGCAGAAAAAGCATCGGTAATTCTGTGCAATTACGCAAAGTATTATCCGGATTTTCCGTATAAATACGATATGCCGCAGGGAACTGCTTTTTTCTCGAATGAGCCCGCACTTCCCATATACCATTCCTATAGCCGGTGGGATTACTGGATGTATATGGATATTTCCTTGTTTTTGATTAAAGCATACGACCTGATCTATCACAGCACCTCTCTGCGGGAAGTATTAAAAACATATGGGTTTGAAAGAAAAAAAAATATTGAAAACGGTTTTTTCCGTGAAGCTGCCGAGGGAGTGTTTAAAAACATGAATTATAAGTCGCTGAATAATATGTCGCCGACAATGTGGGTGCGTATGTTCGTGTGCGGCAGGGTCGTGGGTTCACCCGATTATATTCATTTTGCGGTAAGCCAGATTAATAAATATTTTAAGGAAAATTTTTATTTTGACGGCTTTTATAATGAACCGACTGTTAGTTACCACGTTCAGGGAGGCGATATTATGCATCATCTTGTCCCCGCAATCGGGCACAATGATCCGTCCGGGTACATCTCCAGGTTTGGCCTTTCAAAAATATCCAATTTGCAAACCAATGTGTTCGGTGAAAATTTTGTTAATTTCCGGAAAACTACACGGTACCTTACCTATCCGGATGATTACCCGATTCCTCTTGCCGATACCTGGATGGATAGTCCATGGAAGGGATGGTACAATGCGGGTGAAACTGCTTCTCATCTTCTTCCGGCTGCAGGGTTTGCATCGCTTAATTCTGTGCCTAACGGAAGTCAGATTCAATATCGTCTCTATTGGACGGCGAAAACAGGTCATCATCACCTCGATACTCTGAATATGACTTTGTTTGCCAATAACACCGAAGCGTTTTCTGATATGGGGTATACGCATACCGCTTACCGTTCATGGGCATCATCAACTCTTGCGCATAACGTAGTAAGTGTTGATTTCCGTAATCAAAATTCCGAACAAAACTATCATAATAAAGGTAATCTCATGTATATGGATACTGCTGATCAGAATTGTCAAATAATCGATGTAGATGGGAAAGTGGCAAACGGCGGCAATACGTACAGACGCATTTCATTCCTGGTTGCTCCGTCCGGGTTAACAGATGACAGTACTAATGCTTCTCTGATCGTCGATTTTTTTCTTGCCGGGGGCGGCTCAACATACGACTACGTAATTCACGGTGATCAGCGTTATGAAGGTTCAATTGAGTGCCGTACACCCCTTGGTGAAGCGCTGAAAACAGATACAAAAACCTGTGTACCCGAATCGGTGAGTAAGAACTGGACACCCCCGAAAACTGAGATGGATAATTCCCAAAGTGCCGGCTTTTATTACGGTTTTTTACGTGATGTCCGCAGAACGCTGCCTGTTGCCGGATCAGTGACAAAAGCGGTGTTCACCGGCAGCAACAATTGTGGAGTTAATATGTATATTCCCGAATCAAAAGATATTGAAATTTTTACCGGGAAAAATCCGACAATTCATCAGGCAGGTACAAAAGGCGATTCTTCAAAACTTGAAAAATTCTTCAGAAAGTTTGTGCTGCTCCGAAAAGCAAAGAAAGGTGAAGTTTCGTTTCAAACCGTATTTCAGCCGTTTCCATCTGCATTAACCGTGCGCGCATGTACTGAAATACAAAGCAATATCGTGCAAATTACACTCTCTGACCGGGAAATAGTGGTTTGGCACTATGTTCCCCGGCCCGTATCTCTTACCCTTTCCGGTTATCGGGTACAGTTTCATGGCGAATATGGGTTTTTTTCTGTAAGTACGAAGGGTATTGAAAAATATCATCTTGTTGCCGGGAGTATCGCTGCGGGCAACCGCATAATCACCGCACCCGGTGCTTCGCAGGGTATAATTAAAGGTACAGATAAAAATGATTCTGCCGTTTTTATGTATCATAAACTTTCAGGGACTGCGCCGGGAACTGAAACTGTGCAGGGAAGGTTTCTCAGAGTAACACATCCCGACGGCACGACACACGGTTATTTTGTAAAGAGCTTTGATGCAAAAGCGTCAAAGATTAGGCTTGTTTCTACGCTCGGTTTTAAAATTGAGCAATATAAAAAAATGAATATTACTTTGTTTGATTCATATCCGGGCAGTATGTTCAGTGAGGATAATACATTTATGTGCTGGCCGGCTGTGTTTGGAAAGTAATGACTGATAAAAGTGATAGCAGTTACACTCGCTGCGTAAACCATTGTGCCTGCAGGAAATACCGGCACATTATCCAATAATCCGTTAACTCACTATCCCATCGGTAATTGTTGAACGGGTTCGCGGGACGAGTTTGTATAATGCGCTTCCGGAGAGCACCTTATGCTGCATGTGATATGCAACACCGGCTATCATCGCCGCGTTATCCGTACACAGATTAATCGGCGGAAGGTAAGGGGTTATTTCTTTTTCTGATTCAAGCATGCGGCGAAGACACCGGTTTGCGGAAACGCCTCCCGCAATGCCGATTCCAGCAATATCGTAATCACGGCATGCCCGGCAGGCTTTTTTTAGCAGTACGGTAAGCGCCGCTTTTTGAAAAGAAGCGCATATATCAGGAATGGAAGGTTTTTGAGACGGATCAGCGAGATACTTTTCCGTTTGATAAACTACTGCGGTTTTAAGACCGGAATAACTGAAATTAAATGGGTTATCGGATTCATCCAGCATTACAATCGGATACCGTATCGCATCATCACGTCCCTCTGCAGAGAGCCTGTCAATAACAGGTCCGCCGGGATAGCCGAGATTAAAATGTTTTGCGATTTTGTCGAAAGCTTCGCCGCACGCATCGTCAATAGTGGTGCCGAGCATGGTCATTGTTACCGGGTCGCGCATCAGGCACAGCATTGTGTGGCCTCCGGAAACCAGAAGTCCGATGTAGGGATAGTTGATTTGGTTGCTGAGATTAAGCGCATACATATGCGCGACGAGGTGGTTAACCGGAATAAGAGGTTTTTGAAGGCGCATCGCGAGCGCTTTTGCGGTATTCATCCCAATAAGAAGCGAGCCGATGAGTCCGGGTGCTTCGGTAACCGCTATCGCATCTATATCGTCCAGCACAGTGCCGGCATCGTGAAGAGCTTTGTCAATGACCGGAAGGATATTTTCAATATGTTTGCGGGATGCGATTTCGGGGACTACACCGGCAAATGCAGCGTGAAATTCATTTTGTGAACTGACGACGTTGGAGAGGATTTGTACCCCGTCTATGACGACTGCGGCTGAGGTATCGTCGCAGGATGTTTCAATACCGAGGATGTGCATGTATTATTCTACTATGCATTTTATCGTTTGTCGCAGACATGATAAAATAACTCAAAAATTCAAAGGAGCATTTCAAATGCGTGCGTATAAAAAATTATTCACAATTCGTGTCATTGCCTCAAGTTTTTTACTTTTACTCAGCTTCTCCTGCGCAAAGGAAAAAACAGAAAGTAAAAAAGGTAAGATCAGAAATATAACCGGTATGACACATCTTACTAATGTTATTGCGCAGTCCGGAAACAGACTTTTGTTATTCGATTTATACGCTGACTGGTGCGGACCGTGCCGTATGCTCGCGCCTATACTGGAGGAGATTGCGGAAGAATACAGCGCAAAGGCGGATATTTATAAAATTGATACTGATGCGCACAGTGATATCGCTTCTGCATTCCAGGTCAGAGGAATTCCTTTTGTAGTGTTTATGCAAAATCAAAAAGTGGTGTATACACTTACCGGGCTGCATCCTAAAGGAACTTATGCGCAGGCAATCGAAAAATTAAGTCCGGCCGATACTGTGCCTGTTGATGAAACTGCGCACGGAAGTCTTATAAAAGGTGAACGGGTTATCCGAATGGCTTACGGAAGCATCATGAAAGAAATTTCAGTATACCGGGGCGATACGGTAAAAATTATTATCGAAGAACTTACCGATCCAATGGAAATTTCCATCCCCGCATTCTCCGTCCGAGCAAAAGCTGAGAAAGGGCAGGATCTGACACTGTCTTTTAAAGCAGAAAATACCGGTATATTTGAAATGTACTGTAACGGAAAATGTCCCGAAAATGACGGCAGTCAGGTCGCCCGGATTATTGTCATGCAGTATAAATCTGCCGGGAAGGCTTCGTTTTCAGAACTGAGTGCAGGTGAGGCGCAAAAATTAATTCAGGAAAAAAAACCTTTTATTCTTGATGTCCGCACCCCTTCAGAGTTTTATTCAGGCTACATTCCGGGTGCAATACTAATTCCGCTGCAGCAGCTTGAGGGAAGACTTTCTGAATTAGCCGGCTATAAAGATAAGGACGTTCTCGTGTATTGCCGTTCCGGCAACCGCAGTACCGTTGCCGCAAAAATTCTTATCGAAAACGGGTTCACCCGCCTGTATAATCTTCGGCCGGGGATTAACGGATGGATAAGGGAAAAATTACCTGTTACGAAGTAATTTGAATTCTACTCTGTCTCATTTGAATTAATAAAAAAATATGATGTATTCAGTGTATAATGAAAAAGCCGGATAATGCAGTAATTATTATTTTCGGCGCATCGGGCGATTTATCCAAAAGGAAACTTCTGCCCGCGTTGTACCGGAATTTTCTTGCGGGATCACTTCCGGAGCGGTTTGCCGTTCTGGGTGCATCCCGGACAGTTCTGACTGACGGCGAATTCCAAAACAGAGTTATTGAAAGTACCGGCTCCGCAAATAAAAAAAAAACTTCTGACATTTCCGCTACGGATAATTCTACACCCGAATTATTTGCCCGGAATTGTTTTTATCAGACCATGAATCCGGATTCGGCTGAAAGTTTTCTACAACTCAGTCGTCGTCTTGAAAAAATATGCGCAGAGTGTGGTCTTCAGGCTAATTTCCTTTTTTATATTGCGTTACCTCCTTCCCAATATATGAATATTGTTGAAAATCTTGCCGCCGCGGGTCTTAACAATCAAAGATCGGGCTCAAGAAAAATTATTATCGAAAAACCTTTTGGAAGAGACCTGGCCAGCGCCAGAAAACTTAACTCATTTGTGCTTTCACGATTCGGCGAGGATCAGGTGTACCGTATTGATCATTATCTCGGAAAAGAAACAGTACAGAATATTCTTGCGCTGAGATTTTCTAACAGCATCTTTGAGCCGTTATGGAACCGTCATTGTATAGACCATATCGAAATCACCGGAGCTGAAAGTATCGGAGTCGGGAAGAGAGGAGGATACTACGATTCAAGCGGCGCACTTCGTGACATGATACAAAGTCATCTCATGCAGGTACTCGCTGTAGTAACAATGGAATCCCCGCCGCATTTTAATCCATCAGCTGTAAGAACCGAAACGGCAAAGGTGTTTAATTCCCTTAAACCTATACCTTCAGATATGGTAACCGCGTATTCGGTACGGGGGCAGTACCGCAGTGCGCATGTGAGAGGAGAGGAGCAGGCAGGATATCTTGAAGAAGAGGGAATACGCCCGGATTCAAAAACCGAGACTTATGCCGCGATTAAAGTGTGTATCGAAAACTGGCGCTGGAGCGGCGTGCCTGTATACATCAGGACGGGGAAACGCCTGCCGGTGAATGTTACCGAAGTAGTTATAAATTTTAAAAAAACACCCTATCATCTTTTCCGGGATACTCTTGAAGGTGATATTCCGTCAAATCAGCTGATAATACGTATCCAGCCTGATGAAGGAATTCTTCTCCAGTTCGGGCTTAAAACTCCGGGCAGCGGATTCAGAGTACATCCTGCAGTAATGGACTTTCATTATTCGCAAATATGCAGTGACTGTATTCCCGATGCGTATGAACGGCTTCTGATTGACTGTTTATCCGGCGACAATACACTCTATGCGCGCGCAGATGCGGTTGAGGCCTGCTGGAGTTTTATCGATCCGGTACTCTCCGCATGGGAAAATGACAAGGCAATTCCCATGTATTCCTATGCGTGCGGTACCTGGGGGCCCGAGCAATCATCTTCACTATTCCTTCACCCAAAAACTTCCTGGCGGTTTCCATGCAGGAATTTAGGCGGGGATACCTGTGTGTTATAAGTCTATAATCTTTTCAGAGGTAAATTTTGCCCTTAATGTATAAAATATTTGGTCTGTATCTGAACATGTATATAATTGACGCAGTCTTGTCGCTGCTGCACGCAATTACCGGCTGGAATATTCTTGCCGGCCCGCGGATGATGTGTGCATTTTCTGTACTCATTACCGCAGTTCCCGTTTTTATCTATCTTTGTCTTAAACCGCGGGTTCCGCTATTTATTATTATTCCCGGAATGGCTCTTGTGTTCTGGTCTGCGCTCGGAGCGGTACCGCTTGTCTTCCTTACTGACAGCGGGCGTACCGATTTTATTGTAAGCGCGTGGCAGGTTTTTATCGCGATAGTGCAAATGAACGCCGTACGCAAACGTATTACTTTCACTGCCGGTAATACTTTGCCCGCACGCGCAGAAGAAAACGAAAGTGTATCCCCGGTTACTGCAAATCCGGGTGACGCACAATCTGCAGTAAGAACACGGTATTTGTTTACTCTGGTAACATGTCTTTTTGTAGTCCCCTTCGTTTTTCTGTGGTATAGTACCTTTGCAGTTTCAGGATATGCAACGCATTATACCGGCGGATTTCTTTCTTTTAAAAACGATGGACTGTATACGCAATCCCGAACCTATGAAAGTGCGAATAGTAAAGTAATGCTCATCGGCATGATGCACATCGGAGAAGAGGAGTTTTATCAAACCGTGTATGATTCAATCCCCCGCGCAGATTATGTTATTCTCATGGAGGGGGTGACCGACACTAATACTGTTTTCAGTGATGATATGGGGTACGATGAGATTGCGCAAAAATTCGGTCTTGTTAGTCAGCATACACTACACAAGAAATTAATTAAAAAAAGTGCCGTACCCGCTGATGTGGATATTTCTGAAATCGAGCCCCGGCTTCGAAACTGGCTGAAGAAGGTACTGCCGGCGTTTTCAAAAACAAACCTGGCGCACACCATACAAATTTTACAGGATTCACAGCAGGAAATGACAGACGCGGAGCTTCTCACACTGTTCCGAAGCGAACTGCTTGAAAAAAGAAATCAGCGGCTTCTTTCTGTTCTCGACGGTCTCATCCAGAAACAAAACCACCGCACATATATAATTCCCTGGGGTGCAATGCATATGTACGGTTTCGTACCCGAATTACTCAAGAGAGGCTACAGCGAAATACACCGCGAGGATATCCGGCTTATAAAATGGGCTACTTTATCCGGATCAATGAATCAGAATCTTCCGGAAGCAGTCCGCGTGCGGTAATTTCCGCAATAAACCGCTTTCCGTCTTTGGGATATCCTGCGGTAGGTTTAATACCAGGCGCGCGAATTTGCCACGTGCGGTTAAAAATCCGCATCGCGCATTCTCGAACATATTTGGCCGTCATCGAAGCGAGCGCGGTTTCAAAGTAAATACTGTCCGCACGGGGACGGAAAATTATTTCAACATTATCCGAAAAATATTTTGAACCATCCCCGCGCTCAAAATCTGTGTTGAAAATTTTTTCAGGAACGTATTCGGTAAGAAACGGGATATAGAACTTCCGTCCGCCCTGCGCATCAACGGCAATTCTGACCATTGGGTGAACGGTGCCGGTTATACAGTTATTATTTCTTCCGGATACGGGGGAGGGGGGGCGCTGGAATTCCTGCCTCTCAGAACATGCATTGATAATCTCATATAATAACGGGCCGATTATTTTCTGACATGCGATGCTTTTATTTGCTGATGACCTCAGAAGCCGGTTAAATCCGGCTGCATCTGTCATACGGACGACCAGCTTTAAAATACTTACTCCGGCGTTTTGAAGAGCATCACCCAGTTTTTCAGCATCGTTTTTAAGATCCATCCGTGTTTCTTCAAGACTGCCCTTCCTGTAGGCGCACGGCAGGATGAGGGTGTCATGGTTTTTATTGTTTTTGTTCAGGCTATCAGTCGTATCAAGAAGCGTAAGAAAATCCGCTGTATCTTCGGGTAATCTTCCCGCGGCGAGAGCGGCAAAAATAAGGACTGTTCTCTCAAGGACTGCCAGACCAGTGCCCTGTGTGTAAAGGATTTTACTGTCAGCTACCGGTACGTGCAGTGAGTTTTGATCTGACGTTTTTTTTTTTATACCACAGACGTGAGATAATTCATTAAAAAGATTTTCATTTCCGGTTTCAAATGCGGCCCCTGCAGCGCAAAAAGGACCGAGTACCGGTCCGAGTCCGGCTTCATCTATTCCGGCAATAAACACTACGGAAGTTTGGCTTTACCGTTCAGGATTTTTTGATATGCAGTGATTTGAAAACCGAGTATAGTATCACGGGAAAATTCGGCACCTTTTTCGGCAGCGCGGCGGGATAACTCTTCATAATCAGAACGGTTTGAACTGTTTTTCAGTACCATCGGAAGATTATCCGGCTCGGCAAGAAAGCCGTTTTTCCCATCTGTAATAAATTCATTACGGGTTCCGATAGAAAAACCTATTACCGGTGTTCCCTGTAAAAATGCCTCAATGATTGTGAGACCGAATGTTTCATACCAAATAGACGGTTGAATAAGGTACTTTACCCTGCCCATAAGGTCAAGTACTTCCGCATTTGTTTTTTTTCCGAGAAATTGTATTTTTTTTTCATCAAAAGCTGTATTCTTCTCCGCTTCAGCAACCGCCTCTTCGGGCAGTTCGCCGCTTCCGATAATATACAGCGTGTCAGGAAGATTTGCCTGTTTCCATGCCTTAAGCAGTACCGCAAGCCCTTTGGATTCTTCAAAACGGCCGACAAATAAATAGCCTTCCCTGGGGGCAGGAATACAGGCGGAGGTTGCTTCCGCAAACCCTGGCGATATCAAAAAGTTTGGTTTAAGTATAATACGGTCAGGCGGTATTCCAAGACTGATGATTTTTTCTTTTTGAAATCTGGTAAGGACGAAAAAAAAGTCAATAAAACGGTACATGCGGAGAAGATTGTAAAAACCGAATGCAAGCGCGGCAGGTATGGATTGAAGGACTGAGCCGCGGTAGCAGCCGTAACGGATACAGAAAATCGGTACGGGTAATGCGGCGCATTTTTCACAAATTCCAAACCCGTCACGGTAAAAAGTACCGCTTGGGCACCAGAGTCGGTAATTGTGCAGCGTATGAACTGTCTTTGCGCCGGATATGCGCGCCGCCAGAAAAACCGCTGTGGTGAGCAGAGGAAAAAAGTTATGTACATGCACAAGATTTATTTTTTCACGTTTGATCAGTCTGCGGACAGCGAAAAAATGCCTGATTGAAAAAAAAATTGTGAAAATAAGTAAAGGTATGTGTATCGTATTGTTGCTTACCGTATAATGATATACGGAATTTTTTCCGAGACGTTCTTCAAGCGCCGTCAGTTCATTATAAAAAACGATATCCTCTCCGCCGGTGTGTTGTGAAATATAAGTATTGTGTATGATAAGTATCTTCATTTGGGTATAAAACAGTCTATTTCCTTAAAAAAAACTGAGGTATTTTTCTGATATTTTTGCATACCAAGGTAAAAATTCCGCCGGTTTTATTTGCGCGGATAGCACGGTAGTCTTCGCATGTTTTGCGGATGAGGTTTCTGATGTTTTTATTGCTCGTCCCGCCCATGCGCATGCGAACGAGGGTCTCGGGAATGTACCTGTATTTTACTGACGTGTCTGAAAACAGACGCTGGATAAGATCATAATCAGCAGCGATTAAGTAGGAAAGATTAAAAAATTTTTTTGTATGTAAATAGGAACTGCTGCAGAAGAGAGTAGGGTGGGGCGGCATCCATCCGCGGGAAAGCCTGTGCGCTGAAAAATCGCCGCTCTTCCAGTATCTGATAATCTTTGAAGTATCGGATTTGTCGACATAGACAAGGTCGCCGTACACAAGAGCGCATTTTTGCTCTCCGAATGCGCTGGCAACTCTCTCAATAACTTCTGAGTTTTCAAAAACATCGTCGGAATGAAGAATTCCGATTATTGACCCTGTTGCCATTGCAAAGCCTTTGTTCATCGCATCATATATGCCTTCATCTTTTTCTGAGAGCAGTCTTAGATATGCGCCGCGGTATTTTGCGATTATAGAAAGTGTGGCGTCAGTTGAACCGCCGTCGATGATGATATGCTCGATATTCGGATAAGTCTGTGTTTGTACGCTTTTGATTGCATCTTCTATATGCGCCTCTCCGTTGAAAACAGCGGTAATAATACTGATTTTCTCTTTAGATTTCATGGGTGTAAAATATTATACCATACTCCGGAAAGGTTTTGCTACCGGTAATTCAGACGGAGGTTTGTTTTTTCAATAGGCACCGTGGAAGGGTTTCGTAATCGGTAATTCAGGCGGATGTTAGTCGGCAGTCTTTCTCTACAGGCACAGTGGAAGGGATTTCGCCACCGGAAATTCAGGCGGCTCTGAATTACCTGGGCGGCGTAACCCTTCCACTTCAGCAAGAGAAAAATACACAACTACGTAACCGCTGCTCTGAATTACCGAAACCCTTCCACGGTGCCTATTGAAAGCAACACTACTTCTCACATGAGGCGCATTCCCTTTCCCCCTCCGCGCCTCTGCGCCTCTCCGCCTCTGCGGGAGTCTCCCCTGCATCTGGTTACAGTCAAAGATGAATATTGCAGGTTATGTCGTCGGATATTCATTATGCAGCAGATGAGTCAGTCCTGTAGAAAAGTAAAAATAATTGCCGAATTTTGAAAATTATGGTATGATATTAATACAGTTAGATCATAAAAGGCCTATACAAGGATGCAAATATGTCAAAAGTTAATGTTGAGACACCGCACATGGAGCGCATAAGGCTCCTTTTAAAACTCCAGGAACGTTTCAGAAATCTCGACGAAAAAGTCGAAGAAATAAACGACTTAAAAAATCAGTCCGCTCAGGAAGAAAAAAAATATCTTTCAAAAAAATCTCAACATGATAAACACTACCCATATCTGGAAAAAGTTGAGAAAGAACACGCCGACTTGAAACAAGACATCGCAGACATTAAATTCCGAATAGAAGAACTTGAAGAAAAGAAAAAAAAAATAAAAACAATTAAAGAGTTCAAAGCAGTTAATAAAGAGATTGATGTTCTGAATAAAAGGGGGGCAATTAAGGAAAATGACTTCATCACCAAAGGAGAAGAGCTTGAATTCCGAAAAAATAAAATCGCTTCCATTTCCGAAAGCATCAATGAAATAAAAGTAGTGATCGATAAAATAAAAGAAGACCTTGATGCGTTGATTCATGAACGAAAAGATGAAATCACCAAACTCACCAAAGAAATAGAAACAATTGAAAAAAAACTGCCTGAGCAGTTAGTAGCGCTTTTTACGCGGATTTATAAAAACAAACACCGTCTGGGGTTAGTTCAGATTGAAAATCAGGTCTGTTTCGGATGTTATATGAAAATTCCCATGCAGACTGAAATTGACATCAAATACGGCAATGATATTCAGTTTTGCCCGAGCTGTTCCCGTATTCTGTATTATGACGAAATGAGCGCGTGAATCTTTCCGGCGGATAAGAAGTATGCCGAAAGAAGTAATATTTTCCGCAGAGAGAATAAATCTTCTGCTCGCGCTGACAGAAAAAATTAACTCCGGTATTGAGATCAACAATCTGCTCGATACTATTATACGTACCGCTACTGAATTTTTTAATACTGAAGCCGCCTCGCTTCTCTTCATCGATCAGAAAAAAAAAGAATTGTATTTCAACAACAACGCGGGAACAGAAAATTCCGCGGTTCTCGATGAAATAAGGGTGCCGCTCGGAAAGGGCGTAGCCGGATTGGTGGCGGTGACGGGCAAACCGCTCATCGTTAATAATTCCGGCGATTCCCGTATTTACAAAACCGTAGATGAAAAAACCGCAATGCAGACCAATAATCTGGCATGTGTGCCGTTAAAAATTCATGACCGTATTATCGGAGTGCTCGAGATCATGAATTCCCTGGACAGGGAAAAATTTGAGGAAGATGATCTTTCGTTGCTTGGTACATTTGCGGACTTTGCGGCCATTGCAATTAATAACCGTGAATTATTCGAAGCGTCAAAACTTAAAGTGCGTCAGCTTGAGGCAATTTATGGAATTTCTCAGCTCGTAAATAAGTCAATCAGCAGAGAAAATCTCATTAAAGAAACTGTCGGGATAATTGCGGCGAATACGCGGGCATCACGGATTTCCATTATTCTCAAAGATACTTCTTCAAAAAAATACCGCTTCTGCGGAGGAAGCAGTTTCAATAAAAATGTTCTCAAAAACGGCGAGGTTACCACTACTCAGAATGTGCTCGGTTGGATATTGAAAAACGACATTCCGGTACAATGCAGTGATATCAATAAAGACGGACGTTTTGGAAAAAATAAAAGGCTCAGATATAAAAGTCCGTCGTTTATTTCCGTACCTATTCTGTACGACGGTGCTAATGCCGGTTTTATTTCCATATCTGAACCTACGGACAATAATCCGTTTCCAAATTCTGCTGCCGAAATACTCACCACCATAGCAGAAGAATTTTATGAAGGGTATCATATTCTCTTAATGAAAGAAGCGTTAAAAGAAAAACAACTGCTGGATGCAGAGGTTGAAATAACCGCCCAACTGCAGGAAGATGTGCTCCCTAAAGAATTTCCCGAGATGAAAGGAATTGATTTTGCCGCAGCTTGTTTATCGAGCAAGAAAGTCGGCGGGGACTTCTACGATGTGATTTCAAAAAAAAAAGATCAGATCGTATGCCTTATTTCCGACATCAGCGGTAAAGGAATACCCGCGACGGTCTTCATGTCAATCTGCCGGTCGCTCATCAGAGTCGCTGTACAGGAAAGTCAGGATCTGAAACAAATTTGCACCGTGGCAAACAAATACATCTACGATAATTCACGATCCGGAATGTTCGCAACTGCTTTTATCGCGCAAATAGATGCAGCTGAAAAATCTATTACGTTTTCAAATGCCGGGCATTTTGAACAGCTTTTTTACTCAGCCAAGACTAATAAGATTCAGGAACTGGGTCTGCGCGGCAAACCGCTCGGTGTTGTCAAAAATTCTTCCTATCAGCAGAAAAGTATTGCCTATGCAAAAAACGATATTCTGATAATGTATACTGATGGAATAATTGAATCTGAAAATAAACGAAATGAGCAGTTCGGTCTGCAACGGCTGCAGGCAATAATCGAAAAAAATCATCGTCTCAAGGCCGAAGCGCTTAAAGAAAAAGTATTATCTGAAGTAAGGAATTTTTCGAAATCAGCTGATCTGTTCGATGATTTAACGCTTTTCATCGTCAAATTCACATAAAAAAGAGATACCTTCAGAACATTTACTGACATCCTGGTTTTTAACTGATAGATCTTTTAAAAAAAAATCTATATTTTTTCTGCTGAAAGGATCGGTAAAGCCGGGTAAAATTTCTTTGAGCGGAAGAAGTACAAATTTACGTCTGCTCCATGCCGGATGAGGTATCTGCAGTTCTTCGGTATCAACGAGCCGCATGCCGTACATGATAATGTCGATATCGATTGTTCTTGGTCCTTTGGGCGGCACTACCATACCCGAAACGCCGTCTTGATTTCTACCGAGTGATTTTTCTATATCTTTTGCGAGCAGAAGAATTGTCATCGGGTCAAGTGCAGAAGTCCCGGCAGCGCAGAGGTTTAAAAAAAACGGCTGATCAGTATAATCAACAGGCGCGGTACTGTAGAGAGAAGACACTTTGTGTATTTTAACGCGTTGGGATAATTTTCGGACCGCGGTGCGTAGATATGCGATGCGATCGCCGGTATTGCTGCCTAAAGAAAAAATGATTTCATCATTTTTTATGATTTTTTTTTTATTCATTTATTTTTATGCATATTTCGTACTGCCTTCTGTGCTTATAGATAATCCGTAATATTTTTAATTTCGATGAATTTATAATAATAATTAAGAATTGACAGGTAAGTGCGGTTTTGTTCCGCCATCGTTTTTGCTCCCCATTGACAGAGGCCAACTCCGTGTCCGTATCCGGTTCCGGTAAAGGTACATTGTTCGTTTCTAACGGCGATTGTAGCTTTGAGTGAGAGCATTACCGTGCTTCCGGCGAGCAGCCGGAACTGATTCCCATCGAGTGTTATTTTTCTTTTTCCTGCAGCTAATTCTACTGACCGGATGCGTCCGGTTCTGGTGCGTGAAAGTATCCGTATATTGTCAATTGTTTCGCCGGGTTTCATAACGGGGGAAAATAATTTATTCAATACACTCATGGGCAATTGATTTGTCCATGAAAATTTTGGATGGGTCCTGCAGTAATAGCATTGTATATTCTGAAGATGTATTAACCCGGTGCTTGTTTGCCATACATCCTGCGGTTTTTCTGTTTCGCCTCCGCAACAGGCATGAAAAAATGTTTCAACAGGTTTTTTATTGCATGTGATGATTTTTCCCGTAGTTTCTTTAACCGCTTGTAAAAAAACTGCGTCAATTTTCCAAGTGCCTGAAAAAACCTGATCGGCAACTGATGCGTTGACATGAAAAGTCTTTTTTGGATTTTGAAGAAACTTGTAAAAGGCGTACGTCCTCGTCGCTACGGCCTGGGCCTTGACGGCCTCCATCGGCCATGACGATGATATCTCTGCGGCAAGAACCCCTGCGGTGTATAACTCAAGCGGAGTATTATTTATGATTTCCAGGTAATTATTGATCAGGCGGAGGGTAAAGTTACCGGTAAAATAATATCCGTTTATGCAAAGGTATGACTCAGTAGTAAATGATATTTCTTTTTTTTGAATAGGGTATGATCTGGAATTATGAACAAGTGCACTGTCTCTTACAATGAAATTATTTTGTTTCTGTGAAAAATCCTTCGTAGCGCGAGTAGGATTTCCTCTGAACAGGAGCACCCTGAGAACCGGTTTGCCGGTTTCTCTTTCAGGATTACTGCTGACTGTCAGGATACTGAGTAAAAAGAGAATTAGTATTTTCCGCATTGAGATAATCACATGCTTTTTGGGTGACTATTCTGCCTCTGGGCGTTCTTTTGAGTAATCCAATTTTGATAAGATATGGTTCAATAATATCTTCAATCGTTGACGGGTCTTCTCCGGCAGATACTGCAAGGTTCTCAAGACCTGCCGGTCCGCCGTTAAAATTTTTGATAAGTATGTTCAGCACAGCCCGATCGATACTTTCGAGGCCGAGTTTGTCGATATCCATTTTATCAAGAGCATAGGAGGCGATTTCAGAATTTATGTCTTTACATCGTTTGATTTGGGCGAAATCCCTCACACGGCGGAGAAGCCGGTTTGCAATTCGCGGTGTTCCTCTCGCACGTACTGCAATTTCATGTACCCCGCTTTCGCTTACAGGAGCGCCCAGAAGAATGGCATTGTGGCGGATGATTTTTTCGAGATCAGCTTCTGAATAATAGGTGAATTGACAATTTATGCCGAACCTGCTTAACAGAGGTTGAGTAAGCACACCGGGTTTGGTTGTCGCGCCGATAAGAGTGAAACGCGGAAGCGATATCCGGACTGCCTGTGCGGTCATTCCCTGGCCGAGCTGGATATCGAGGTGGAAATCCTCCATGGCGCCGTAAAGGACTTCTTCAATGACGGGTTTAAGCCTGTGTATTTCATCAATAAAGAGGATTTCTCCTTCTTTTACCGAGCTGAGCAGCGAAGCAATATCACCGGTTTTTTCAATAACAGGGGCTGAGGTCGCTTTAATTCCGGCTGACATTTCATACGCAACAATATGCGCAAAAGTAGTTTTTCCGAGTCCGGGCGGGCCGCTCAGGAGTATATGGTCTACCGGTTCATTACGTTCCCTTGCTGCCTGAAGAAATATGTGTACGGATTCACAGACGCGGGATTGCCCGGTAAACGTCTGAAGAGTCCGCGGTCTCAGCGCGTGAGAATATTCTATTTCTTCTTTTTCGTCCCGGTTCAAACGTTCAATCATGTATTGCCCTTGCGGTCCGTATTCCAGTGCGGGTAATATCGTTAATGGTTGAGTCAATAATGCGTTCGACATAGGATCTGAAAAAATCAAAATTCATCATTACATTTGCAAAAGAGGCAAGAAGAGGGTTGTTAATAGAAATAAAAGTGCGTATTTTAAATGCCGAAATTCCATTTGTGTGGCCGACATGCACATCCATAATCATAGAGCCGGATAATTTAATCGCTGTGTTGTACGTCCCGCTGATAAAATATACATAACGGCTTATGTCCGTATTGATTGTCATGGGGTAAATGTGTGCACGGGTTTTATGGCCGTCAAAGGCGGTATAGTATACATTTTTTTTTTCAATCCAGTAGTTTTTCCCTGCATGTAAATTTGCCATTTCTACTGCATAAGAAAGATTACCGAACAAATTATCAAAGATATTCAGCGGTATGTCTATTGTGAATTCTACTGTTCGGTAAAAAGGTTTGCGGTTTAATATTTTGACAATTCTTTCTGTAAAATCGGTGAATTGCGAATAATAGTGTAATACGTCGGAGAGTGCGGCGGGATTTGGATAGCGGGTGTCTGCGGGAATAAATAAGATTTTTTTATTGGTTTCAGTTTCGGTAACCCTTTTTTCCGCAGAAAGCATGCATGGGCACATAATCCATGAAAAAGGAATGAGAACAAATATGGATGCGTGTGGTATACGGCATTTATTCACTCATGTATTGTAGCATAAAAAGGGAATTTTTCTACAGACGTCGTGGAAGGGTTTTGCCGGTAATTCAAGCGGAGTTTTGTTTCTTTAGACGAGGCATCGTACAAGGATTATAACGAAAACTATTCAGGCGGACGTTTGCCGCCGCCCTCCTGGCGGCGTACTGCACTCAGCAAAAACACAAAAAATTGCATCCTGCATTTTTTGTGTTTTTGATGCCGATCTGAATAATTTTCGTTATAACCTTGCACTTATCTGTCAAAAGAATTACACAGAAGTTACCGCCCTGAATTGCCATTTCGAAACCCTTCAACAGAGTCTGTTAAAAAAATTTGAAAAAAATGGTAAATGCACCGCTATAGCTCATTTAAAAATGTTACCGAAACATTTAGTAGAATAGTTGTTAATTTGTGTTACCAATTTGTTGTGTTTTAATTATTTTGTCAATTAATGTATCTATCTTTGTTTTCATACG
>Ga0180007_10000251_pt1 | contig 97221 bp, 102 predicted proteins | sample MM_PC_MetaG_FD_121122 | JGI IMG/M metagenome (GOLD analysis project Ga0180007, IMG submission 121122) | Groundwater microbial communities from the Aspo Hard Rock Laboratory (HRL) deep subsurface site, Sweden - MM_PC_MetaG | ecosystem: Environmental > Aquatic > Deep subsurface > Groundwater...
AGTGAATGTAAACACGATGCTTGTTTTTGTTTCGTCAAAATCTGCGACTGGGCTTTGAATGTTAACATCCCACCATGTAGCAGGAATGTCAGCGTATGTTACGGTTGCGACCGATCCATCTACAACGACTGTAGCGCCATAGGCAGTCCATGCAGGTATAACATATTCCCAACCTTCGATGACGAGAGTTCCGGTTGCACCAGCAGTGGTAATAAACGCTACTACAAGGTTGAATCCAGCTCTTTCAGTTTCTGTTTTTCCGCTTAGGTCTAAAACATATTCCTGAGATGCGCCAGTTGCGACCACGCTTGGTCCTTCAACAGCTTGTCCGCCACCTTCAATTTTGAATTTGTATTCTGTTCCAGCCACACCAGTAAATGTAAACACGATGCTTGCTTTTGTTTCGTCAAAATCTGCGACTGGGCTTTGAATGTTGACATCCCACCATGAAGATGGAATATCAGCGTATGTTACGGTTGCGACAGATCCATCCATCACAACGGTTGCACCATAAGCCGTCCATGCAGGTATAACATATTCCCAACCTTCGATGACAAGGGTTCCAGTTGCGCCAGCAGTGGTAATAAATGCTACTACAAGATTGAAACCAGCTCTTTCAGCTTCGGTTTTTCCACTTAAGTCAAGAACATATTCCTGAGATACGCCAGTTGCGACCACGCTTGGTCCTTCAACAGCTTGTCCGCCACCTTCGATTTTGAATTTGTATTCTGTTCCGGCAACGCCAGTGAATGTAAACACGATGCTTGTTTTTGTTTCGTCAAAATCTGCGACTGGGCTTTGAATGTTGACATCCCACCATGTAGCAGGAATATCAGCATAAGTTACGGTAGCTGTTGTTCCGTCTACAACGACAGTTGCGCCATAAGCGGTCCATGCAGGAACAACATATCTCCATCCTTCAAGAACAAGTGTTCCGGATGCACCAGCAGTTGTAATAAACGCTACTACAAGATTGAATCCAGCTCTTTCAGTTTCTGTTTTTCCACTTAAGTCTAGAACATATTCCTGAGATTCACCAGTTGCAACGACGCTTGGTCCTTCGACATTCTGTCCGCCGCCTTCAATTTTGAATTTGTATTCTGTTCCAGCCACACCGGTAAATGTGAAGATGATTTCAGTTTTAGTACCATCAAAGTTTTCGACTGGACTTTGGATATTGACATCCCACCATGAAGAAGGAATATCAGCATAAGTTACTGTAGCAATGGAGCCTTCTTCAACAACAGTCGCTCCATATGCAGTCCACATTGGGATAGTTTCAATTGGTGATACTTTCGCAAAGTATGCGCTCATGATTTCAAATTCACCTGCTGCAGTCCCGCTTCCGCCTGCACCGAAGATTAAAATCTTGGTCAAAGCATCCATTTGCTCGTCTGTCCAAGAGGAAAGGTCAATAACGATTGTGATTTCTTCGTCAATAGCAAATGTTCCTGGTACTTCTGCTTTCACAGAACTGCTTAACTCAGCTTTGAAAATAACTGAACCAGCTGTGATACCTTTCAAATGCAACACGATGAAATCAAAATCAGAGAAGCTTCCTCTAACTGTTGAAATCATATAGGCCCATTCGAATCCTACTGCTTTTGTATAAGTAACAATTGGATTATCTCCTGATTTGTCAATATCGTAGACACCGTCTCCGTTGTCGATAAATCCAGTTTTGAATTCAAATGTTTCCCCTGTTCCATCATATTCGAGTTCATTTGTAGGAATGTTGGAATCTCCATTTTCTAAAACGGTTCCATAAGCAGTTCCTTCATCGAAAGCGAATTGTGTAATCGTGAAATTTCCAGTTCCTTGAGCTTTTCCAGGTCCTCCGAAAAGGTAAACACCTGTTACGCCACCAAGGAATACATCATAGTCACGTAGATTAAGTTGATAACTTACTTGACCCGCAGTTAATTGAAGCGATACTTCAAACGAAGAATCGACTCCCTGAATCTTTACAAGCAATGTTCCTGATCCGCTAATAGCCAAGACAAGCTTGTTAAATACAGAGAGATCTTGGTCAATTTCATACACCATGCTAGCCCAAGAGAATCCTTGTTTGTCATAAGTGACACTCAATTCGGAAGCACTCTGCACAATTGTATGAACTTCATCGCCAGAGTCAACCCATCCATTCAGAATGCTCATTGTTTGCAATCCTGAGGTCGTGGTTGTTGTAGTTGAAGTTGTAGTCGTCGTTGCTGTCGTAGTTGTGGTAGTTGTGGTTGCTGTGGTTGCTGTAGTTGTTGTTGTCGTTTGCTGACAAGCAGCTAGAACAAATGCAAATGCAAACACAACTGATAAAATCAATGCTCTTTTTAATCTCATATTCATTAATTCCTCCTTTTATTTTTTTGTTTCTTATTTTTATAAAAACAATTCGAATGAATTGATTTATCTAACCTAAAATTGTAAATTCAAGTTCATCAAAACCTTTTTGAATCACTTCACTTTGCATGAATAAATCCCATACAAGAGAGGAGCGATAATTCTCAATCATGAGAAGTGTGATGCCCTTGTCAATTCCGATCACATCAGTATCAAACCATCCATCTAGTGGAATAGGACGGTTCGGTCGAATGATTGATGTGCTAGCACTCTCGGTCAACCCGAGATTGTACGAATCCAAAAATCCATATTTACTAGCCAATCGGTTTATGGATGCATAGTACTCCATCGTCGGAAGTACTAGATCCGGAACGAAAGGCAATGAACCAATGGCTCCTGCAGGAGCCAGCGTTCCATCGATGTAAATGGTACCAGCAGCGGGTAAATTTCCATAAGCTCTGTATCCATCAGGACCATCACTTGCCGTATTTCCCCAAGCAAGAGAACTATAGGTCTTGTAGTTAGCGGACTGATAAATGGCATAATCCCTTGCGGCGATACTGGCCTGAATTGAATTGTTGAACCAATTGATGTTTTCTTTATCAAATGCGGTTCTAAAATCTAGAAAAGCGTGTGAATACTGGTATGTAAACAAGGTTCCGGGATAGGAAACGTAAAAGAACTCGCTAGACCCATATTTCTTCCTCTGTGACGAAGCCTTCATCTGATTATAAGCAACAACACCTACAGAATAATCATCTGATGCAGCGGCCAAGAAATAGAGCATGAGCTGTTCGGCATAAGAGTCCCAGAAACCGCCAAACCCACTTTCGGGAGTGTACCCCATGTAAAACATGTTTCGATCCGTATTGAAATACCAATCCCACTCCACTTCTTGATAGATTTGATATACGATGTCTTTGATTTCTCCACCAAAGTACTCCGCAGCGACAATCATTCCACAAAGCATGAGGGCGGTATCGATGATTGATACTTCCGTTGTACCGGAACGGGTTGCAGTTTGCATTGATACGAAGTGGTAGAAAAATCCATGAGTTCTCTGCATATCCTGAATCGTAAAGAGAGTATGCAAAGCTCTATAATAACCTTCAGAATAAGAAATCCAGTCATTTTCAATACCAATCGGAATCGCAGCGAGTCCAAATCCTACTGACGCAATTGAAGCGTCACCATATGAAAGAGTTGCTGTATTGTATCGATCGGAAATCATTCCATATCCGCTGGATTCAGGATCTCCATTGACGACCTCCCAGAAAAATTTAAACGATAGACGTTCCTCTTCAAATACGTAATCAGGAACTTCGATTGGAGAATAAACATATTCTTCTCCCGTAGTGGTCGTTGAATCCGTCATTGAAGTGCTTGACGATGTCGTTGATGTTGTGCCTGTCGTCGTCGTTGTAGATGAGGTGCTGTTATCGCAAGCTCCAATGACGAACAACAAACAAATGAGCGAGATTGCCAATATTCCTTTTTTTATCATGTGTTCCTCCTATTCTCCGGTTACTCCGGTTCGATCTATGCCCTCGACAAACCATTTTTGCATAATGACATATACCAGCAAAACAGGTAGAATAATCAAGATTGTGGCACTATATTTTATTGCTTCATTAACCGCCTGTTGAGACAGTCCTTCAGCTAAACTGAATTGTGATGAAAAGTTAAGTAATTTTAATTGGAGAGTGAACAAATCACTTCCTAAAAACAGCGAAGATATATAGGTTTCGTTCCAATACCATACGAATGAAAACAGGAATGCAGTCAAATAAGCTGGTAGTGCCAACGGAACACCTATCTTCATGAAAATTTGATAACTGTTTGCTCCATCAATTTCTGCGGATTCATCCAAAGCGTGAGGCTGCATCCTGAAAAATTGATAGAAAATCAAAATAAAGATTGCTGAGGATAACCCTTGCCCAAATGTTGCTGGAAAAATGATTGCCCAGGCACTATCTAATATCCCAAACTTGTCAAACAAAACAAATCTTGGAATCATGTAGACTTGCGATGGAACAAGATAGGTCATCAGGATGATACCAAACAAAATAGCTTTCCCTTTCACCTTGAACTTAGCCAAAGCATATCCAGTGATGCTGGTTGTCACAGTTTGCAAGAAAGCTGGAACCAAAGTAACACTCAAACTGAACAACAGTGTCTTCCCGTAGTTCAAAACAATCCAGCTGGTTTTATAGTTATCTAGATAAAGCTTCGTTGGAATCCAATCGACTGTAGGATCGACCAAATCGGATAGATCTTTAATCGAATAGGTGAACATCTTAATCATTGGGTATAAGTAGACAAAACCAATGATGAGCAACAATAAATATAGAGCGGTTTTTCCAATCAATCCATCTTTCAGCGTTTTTCCTAAAAGGATGTGTTTGATTTTCTGCTTTGTTGCTACTTTCATTATCTCCGCCCCCTTTCTTTTGCAAATGCACCAAAAAGAAGGAAAGATAGACCCAAGATGATTGCTAGTGCGATGAAATAGAGCCATGCAATTGCTGAAGAGAATCCAAAACCGGTTTCTAAGGCAAACATATTGGTCTTGATATGCTGAATCGCATCATTCTCTGAAAATGTTGCCAAATTAATAATCGTAAAAATTACCGAAACCAAAACCATGGACTTCAGCGCTGGAATTGTTATTTTCCAGAAGGACTCCCAAGGACCGGCTCCGTCAATCATTGCGGCTTCGTAAGTAGCTCGGTCAATTTTCTGAAGAGCGGCAATAAACAACAAAATTTGAACACCTGAGAACCAAAGTATTACAATCAATTCTGAAAAGATGTTGGCAATCGGACGGGCCAAAGCCTCGGTAAAGGTATTGTTGATAAAATCTAGAATACCCATCTCTTCGATGAGAGGAATCGTCGCAGCACCTTGATAGACAAGTTGATTGATAACTGGACCGGAAGCGATGATGACAGGAAGGAAATAAATCGCCCTGAAGAACCCTCGTCCTTTCATATCTTGATTAAGCATAACTGCAATTATGATTGCAAATACAGTTATGATTGGAACCTTAAATAAAATTTCAATTGCAAAATCGCTTACTGATTGAAGGAAATTGAACCCTTCTGAAGAAGAAAATATCTGCTTGTAATTGTCGAACCAGACGAAGGTAACTTGAATCCCTTCTCCACTTAAAACAACTTTCGACATCGAATAATAAAGGCTAGTAAACAACGGAATCATTGTAAAAATCAGAAAGCCGATGACCCATATGCTTAGGAAGGACCACCCGATAAGATTCTGTCTTACGGCTCGTTTCAAAGGTTTTTTAGTCATCAGAAATCACCACCTCATAAGAGAGTGGATTCAATTCGTGACCATCAACCGACACGGTATTGTTCGTGTAGTTCAGGTAGATTGAAACGCCTCCAGTATACTCAACAACATACACTCCTGTTTCGAGACGTTCTCTCGAAATCGGTTTTTCATTGACAACTGCATTGAGTGCAGAAGAAACAAAATTAACGTCAAACTCCATTTTTTCTTTCCAAGTCGAGAAACTGGAGGAATAAATCTGCTTCAATTCAGTATCTTGGAAAAGATAAGCGGTTTGATTTGTAATAATATATGAAGGATATACGCCGTAGTCGACCATCTTTAACAATTCAATCCGAGAGGAAGATGTAAAATTGGAAAACGGAGCGTATTTATCCAACAAACCAGACAACACATAAGGAATAAACGGAACAGTATCCGAATAAATTCGATATCTAGAAGACGACAGCGGCATTAATAGATATACATCTGAGTATTTTAGTGTATATAAATTGCTTTGGTAGAGTATGACAGGATCCGATGAACCCTCAAACATTGTCTGATAGAAATCTATTGCTTCATTTCTATCGACCGGATTGGATTTGTCCGAAAAATCGGAAAACAGTGTGTTTCCAACAGAACCGACAGAATACATGGTAATCTCTTCCTGTTTTAGTTTTGCTACAGAATCAAGATAAGCGCTAACGCTTCTAGCTGGTGATATATAATAAATATCTTTTGTGAATCCACTACTCATCATGAAATTTTGATTGATTCGTTTTGCAATGTCTTTATAAATGCTGAATTTGGCATCATCATAGACTTTGACAGGATCTAAGAAGAAATACAAATCGATATCTTGTTCCTCGGCATAGTTTATTAGTTCAAGAAGTTCTTGACGCGTGCCGAGTTTTTTAGAAATGTTGTCCACAATGAGACCGCTAGAAGTATTTCCTGATGATGAATATCCTTTATAAGAAACGATTGGTTTTACGTCCCAAGAAGCTATTTCTTCAAGAATACTCTTCAACTCGGAATATTGAGTCATTTGCAGGTATTCATCGAAAATAAATCCAGTCTTGGTTTCAGATCCAATGACTTCCATAAATAACTTTTCTGCATCTCCGTCGTCAACGTGATCCACAATCATCTCTTCTTCTATCAAATAGGATTGAAATGCACTTGCCATTCCAACATAATTCGCATCTGCGCCGGAAAGGAACTTGTATTTCAAAACTACATTGCATGTGTTGATTCCATCTTCAATGACCAGTCTTCCGGAAGAAGACGCTGCTTGTGATTCTGATAAAGGGGATTGGTATAAACTACGATAAAGAAACTCGTTGTAAGTGTAATAATATTTGAGATTGTTTTTTGCGGGACTGACGACCAAGGAAGCGTTTGGTGCTCCGTCTTCGACAATCGAGATAAATCCGTGTTGGTTGATACCCAGAATCATCCCAGATACCGGGAAAGAAAGAACAGGTTCTTGAGTCAAAGCGGTCTGGACTGAGTTGTCCTGACCGAAATATCTGAATTCATAAATATCTGTAAGAACATCAATTTCTTGATAGCGGATTAAAGCTCCTGAACCGTCAGGGACTAAAATGTATCCAGGAACCGTGTTGGAAAATACAGCACCTAAGAAAGGATAAGTCTTGATGCTGCGTAACTTGTAAGTATCTCCTTCAACTACTGACTCATTCGGAATTTCAACCTTGAGATAATCATTATCTAGTGAAACTCGCAACAATAGCGAGATGCCTGATTCTCCAAAGTAAAGCGTAGCCTCAAAGCCGTTTGGAATTAATTCATATTCATACGTTGAATCTTCGCTTTTCAAAAAACTTTCTTCCACGGAGGTATAGGCTCCCGTGGTATCGTTGTATGAATAATACTTGATTGTCACTGCCGAGTTGACAATGCCCTCCCAAGTGGTATTAAAATTCGGAAGATTATCGTCTTTTGTCGAAATAGAGGATCCATAGATAAACCCATCAATTTTGCTTTCGACTCTAATAGCAAAAGAACCTTCTTCCATATAGAGTCTGTATGAACTGCTCTCTCCGACAAGTAAATAACTAGTTGGAATATCTAAAAAATTCTCAACTAAAGACAGATCGTCTTCTTGTGTGAACTGATTGCTAGAAAGATATGTTTCATCCATAATATTGCCATCCGTTGGTAATCCTTCATAATCACTTTGTGGGGAAGGTTTTGCAAAAACACCAATAGTCAATACTAAAACCGAAACAAGTGTCAATCCAAGGATTCCTTTTTTAATCCAATGCTTAAAATACACGGAAGAACACCTCCTTCAGCCACGAAATGATGAAATTAAAAAGTTGAGATCCAAATACATATAGAATGAATCCAATCAGGACAATAATCAACATCGTGAAAATAGTCATCAAAATGTTCTTCATAGTCTCGCGAATCTCATAGTTATGAATTTCTTTGACCGCAAGGAAGACTAAGATTCCTGTATAGGAAATGATGAAAAATCTAAAAATTTGAAGTAGAATCGTCTCATTCTGGGTTAGTACATTGCTAAGAAGAATGTAGAAAGGTAAAAATATAATGACAGGAGACAAGGCGTATATCACGCCATGAAATACATCATGTAGCCATCCTTCTCCATCATAGAGTGTTGACACAAGATAATTAGAAAATATAAATAACAATATCACGCCGAAGAACTTGGCACTTTCCAATCCTAGATGTATCTGACTTGATGCATAATTGAAGAGAAAGCCTGTATATCTTAAATAAAGCAGGTATTCTACAAATAACAGAAGCAAAAGTACAAGGCTACTTAGGTTGTTTGCTCTTTTCTCACGTTTAATCTGGTAGTAGGAATCAATTGGATGTTTCATTACATCAAATACAAGTGTGAAACGAGCAACTGAAGTTTGCCTCTTGATTTTCTTAACTTTGGAGTGGATTCCTGCAAAAACTGATGTTCTGCGATCCACTTGTTTATAAACAAATTGCAAGACCACAAAAGAAATCAGCACGATGAAAACTAAGCTGAGATTATCCTTCAGCCAAATATCTCGAATCTTCCAATAGGTATTCGAGTATCCGGGTCGATCGTTTGCCATGTAATATTCAAGCAAGGCATTTTGTAAGTCTCCAGCTTGGAAATATGCCTTTCCGAGCGCACTGTGAGCCAATGCAAAGTTGTCATTTTGGTCCAAAATAGACTCAAAAAGAGTCGTTGATTCCGTATAATTCCCCTGATTGTACAAATCAATTGATTGATGAACCAGGAGTGAAAAACTGGAAGGTTGATAAGAAATGATTTCACTTCTGCCCATATCGAGGACAAATATATTTTGATATTCATCGACTTGAATTGCTGAAGGACTTTGAATCAAGCCAAGAATATTTGAACTGCTAGACACAATGTCAAAACCAAACAGCAAGTTCCCATTGGGGTCATACTCAACGATAAACCCATCATCATAAATCGCATACAGATAGCCTGACTCATTGATAGATAGATCAACAACGTTGTTCTCATCGTTGTAATTAATCGTCGTTAGAATATTGTTACCGTTGACATCTAACTTTTTAAGTGCAAATACAGTATTGGGCGTTGAAGTATAAACAAGTGATTTGCTGTTGATAGCGATATTCGTGGGTGAAGGTGGCGTATTTCTGGCATATTCACCAGGTTTGACGAATACATCCGCAATTCGTTCAATAATCGATTTGGACGATAGATTGACTCCGAAATATCCAAGGAAAGAACCATCATAGTTGAGTTGAATCACTCCACTTGTAGATCCGTCTCCGATCACATAAATGTTTTCGCCGCTACCGACCACTACTTTGATCGGGGTAAAAGGAGAAGCACTTCCAAACAATGGTTCAGTTGGCCGAGAGAAGGTGTTGATGAGATTCCCTTCAAGATCAAATTTGTAGACAACTTGGTTTCCCTTGTCGGAAACATAAAGAAAATCTTCAAGTGAAACATGCACTCCTGTGGGTTGGTTCAGGATTCCGACTCCGATTTCGAGGACAAGAGATCCTGAATAATCAAGCACTGCTACTCTTGCGTTTCCTGTGTCCGCAACATAGACAAGATCATCCTTGATGTATAAATCTTCAGGATTGGAAAGAGAAACGTTCCTGTTAAGAACGCCAACCGGCGTATAAGCTGTCTGAGTGAAGGTTAAATTTCCTTCATAGTCGACTGTATAAGTGTCATAGGGGTATTCGTTTTCGTAGAAGGGATTGTTTGCACTGACTTGAGTCAAGGGGATGAAAGTCAGAACCAACAACATCAATAAGGATACAACTCCAAGTTTTTTCATAAGTGGCACCTACTTGATTCCCGAGTGAGCCATCGTATCCATAACTTTGCTTTGCATAATTATGAATATGAGAAGATTTGGCAAGAACATAATCAAAGAAGCTGCCGCAGCCATCCCTTGCCCGGCGACTCCATTGGTATTGGATGTTAATGTGTTCATATAAAAGGCAAATGTTTTAAGTGAATCGTTGTTGATGTATGTAGTTGAAGTATCTGCGCTGTTCCACACAGTTTGGAACGAAAGGATGACGATGGTCGCAATCGCTGGACGAATCAAAGGCAAAATTATTTTAGTGTAAATCTGCCATTCATTTGCTCCATCGACGCGTGAAGCGTCAATCAGTTCATTAGGAATTTGATCCACGAACTGCTTGATTAAAAACAGTCCGACCGGAATTGCGAGATAAGGTAACACATGAATAAAGAAATTGTCAATCAAACCAAGTTTTTCAATGATCAGGTATCTTGGAATCGTGACAGCGACGCCAACAAACATCAAAGCAATCGTATTAATCTCATTTAATAGACGCTTGCCTTTGAAATTCAGTTTGGATAATGCATATCCTGCCAGTGTTGAAATCAGAACTGAAGTAAATAGAACCAAGACCGTCACAATGATCGAATTGAACAAATAACGGCTCATCGGTATTCCGGAGGAACCAGTCACTTGAAACAGACGGACAAAATTTTGTAGTGTGAATTGTTCTACAAAAAATCTTGGGGGATAATAGAATAGTTCTTCCAGTGGTTTGAAAGCGTGGTTGAAGATGTAGATGAGTGGCAGTAACATAAACAAAGCAATCGGTAAAATAATGAGTAAGAATCTGATTTGGCTGGGATGAAACTTGGATGGGTTTATTTTCGTCCCTTGGAATTTGTGCGCCCTCATTCGTCTTTACTTCCAAAAAGCTTGAATGACATCCTAGAAAAGAAATAGACGATCATAAGCAAAATGACTGAAAGTGCTGCGGCATATCCCATCTCATATTTATTAAAGCCGTAGTACTCGATATGATTGACAATTAACTGACCTGCATATTGTGGCGTCGGATTGGAACCCGACAAAGCCACCCCAATTCCTGAAGCTGAGAACGTACCTACAATCGCCATCACCGCACCAAACAACATCTGCGGTTTAATGGATGGGATTGTAATGTAGATCATTTCCTGGAATTTGTTTTTGATGCCATCAATATATCCTGCTTCATACAGTTCCTGATTGACATTCAAAATACCTGCAAGCATTGCAAGAAAACCAACCCCCATTGAGGACCAGAGAGTGACGACAATCATGATTGTCAGGAGGAACTCCTTGGACTGCAAAAAGACAATTGGTTCGACGATTAATCCGAGGTTCAATAGAACGCTGTTCAAATAACCGGAATTGTCACCGGCAAATATGACTCTCCACAACACAGCCATCGTAATTCCACTCGTGAGTGATGGAGAATAGATAATCAGTGCCAATACTGTCCTGATTTTTGGCGCTAACTGAGCCAACATCCATGCCAAAAGGAATGAAAGTATATATCCTCCAGGTCCTACGATGATGGCATATTTCAAAGTATTAGGAATGACGTACTGCATAAAGACGTCATCGTTCGTCAAAATATTGATATAGTTGTCAAATCCTATCCAGATTGGAGTCCTAACTGTATCGAAATACGTAAAAGAAAGACCAATCGCTGCAATGACAGGGACAACGATGAAGATAATGAACATCAGTGCATAAGGGAACACGAACAGATATGCGATGTTTTGTTGTTCACGGATTGCTTTCGAAGAAATGCGCTTTTTCATGGCCACGGTATCATTCATTTGAATCACCGCTCTTCCATGATCTGATGATGGATAAACTTGCCAAATTATAAGGTTTCATAATCGTCCCTGTTTTGTCCATATATCCAAATTCAGACATCTTCTTTTGAATTTCTTTGTTCATCTTGATAATACCGTCATTCAATAAGACTCGAAGATTTTCTCTATCTATTACAACACTGTTCCATAGATTGGAGATTTCGAGCTCAACTTGGTAAGATCCAGGAACTTTTGGAAGTTCCCTGAGATAAGACCATTGTTCAAGAATGATGGATAAATCGTCAGAATTCATGTTGAGCGCTTCAAAAGCTAATGTGTTTGCACTGTTCCATAGGTACTCTTTTCCAAGTGTTGACAGTAACAAAGATTCGAACTCAACTTGGATTTCAGTTGATGACCACCATTTCAAAAATTCCCATGATTCCTCTTGCTTGTCGGTATTTTTGAATATCATGTTTGCTGTCTGGGCTCCTGGTGCACTTCTGTCGATGGAAGAATCTTCTTGCACAACACCCGGCAGAAGGGCTATTTTCCATAGTCCTTGAATGTCAGGAGCAGCATTCAATAACGTAATGTACATTCCGAAGTCCCCTACTCCAATAGGAGAAATTCCGAGTCTAAACTCATTGTAAAAAGAGGTGACAGTCGTATCCATGGAATAAATCGTATACAATTCCGTCATCATCGTTAAGGCGTTGATACTTGCCTCGTCATCGAGAGACACATAAAATGCATTGTCTTGATAGATCGACGATCCGTATTGAAAGAGGAATGGAAGTGTTGAATCAAAAGATTTCAGGGACGTCGCACTGGAAAGAGGAATATAAAAATTCATACCGTATCGTTTTAGTATCGGCATAATTTGGGTTACTTCCTCCCAGGTGGACGGAACAGGAATGTCAAGTGCAGACAAAATATCGTTTCGATAGAAGAGCACATAGAAATTCTCTGTATCCGGAAGTCCATAGAGACCGTCATCATATATCAATGGAATCAAGGATTCTTCTTGATAGTAATCCAAAACGGTTGAAAATTCTGGGTCGTTTAAGAATGTCGTCAAATCGAGAATCGCACCGCGGATTCCCAAATCGTAAGGAAGCCAGGAGGATACACCAAGTGCGACATCGGGATTCGTTCCTGCAGAATTGGCAAGAATCAGTTTTCCTTCTGCGGCCATAACAGAGATTTTTACTTTGATTCCCGTTTCAGTCGTGAAGGAATCATCGGCCATTTTTTGGATTAAATCCGTATATTGCTTGCTGCGATTGACCCAAACGTCAAGTTCGTCATCGTTTGCAATCATATTGTACCTTTCGTCAAAAAACGAAAGGAAGAAGCGTTTAATATTCACCCAAGTACGAACGAAAAAATTAGCGTTTGGCTTGTCTAATTCCACGTCGGTGTGGACGTAAAACTTGTCAATATCCAGAGGACTGTCCAGCAAAAGAGCGACCGTTGTCCCTAAAGTTGATGCTATTGAAGAAGATGAAGTCGAAAGCAAGGTCATATTTTTAGGAATGTCATTGGGTGAGTCTGCAAGGAAAACAAGATTTCGAATCGCGATTTTAATGGAAGACATCGCTTCCGACAACTTTGTCGTTTCTGTCATTTGGTCGAGTCGATCATAAGTCACCTGTAAGGAGTCTCTTGCGTCCAGCAAATCCGCTACAATTGAAGGAATATAGTCGGTAATCAACCAATCTCGATTCTCGTCGATTTGATTACCGGTCAATTTCTTTATTTGTAAGGACAGATCATTGACATAGTCCAAGACATCATTGATTTCATAATAGTCTTCCATGAAAGGGCTCAAGTTAACAGACAGAGAGATCTGGTTGATACCTTGATTTAAATGGAAAAGATAAGGCTCGTCTCCTCCAAGAGTGACGTTTTGCCAAAGATTGTCATATTCAAAAGGAATCGACAGTGCTTCCTCAAAAGGAACCGTTCCATTGATTCTTAACGTGCGATAAACGTTGGCGTTCGTTGAAGTCGACTGGAGAACCTTAAAAGTAAGATAATAGTATCCTTCTTCCGCTACTTCAACATCATAAATTACTTCTTCCCTTTGGGAATTAAATGTCGATCCCGCAAGTATGTTCAATTTTAAATATCGAACGGAGAATGGAGTCACGTCAACGGTTCTTGAAACCCCTGCCTGGATGCTAGATGCGTTTTTGAAAGAAGGCGTTTCTGCTTCTTGAGAATTCAAAATCTCATTTGAAATCAAGCTTGCTCCATTGGAATATTCATCATACGTCGACAATGTCGTCCTACCGCTTACGGTAAAGTCGCCAACCAAAAAATCCCCCTTGGTCCGCTCAATGGTAATTGTATTCATGCCTTGATTCAATTTGAACACAATTGGATTCACAAACAGTCCCATCGGATCGTAGAAAGACTGATGAATCCAGGTCAAGTTCTGTTCCTGACTTCCATAGAAATCGTTTCCATATCGATCCAACGTGAACCCGTCAACCTGAACCCATTGTTTGTATAATATGATTTGGGAAGCTTCGGTGTATTGCAATTCATCATTCACAAGGACCGAACATTCCAAATCGAGATAATCTGATGATTTTGAATAAAAATCAAGCGAGAATTCGTAAAGTCCCTCCGTATCGACAACAACACTGAACTCTATGATGTTTTCATCATTAAACTGAGCAACATCTTGTCCATAGTCCATACTCAAGGACTCATCCAGAGGGTTTGAAACCGAAAATTGAGATGGCGAAATAACCTGTTCAAATGAACTTGTAACTTGATATCCTTCATTTTCCCAGACGGACAACACCTCTCGATAGTTTCCTTCCAGCAACAAAGAAGTACCGCTGTCGTAAACCTTCGTGTCAGCAAACACGACATGCGTCGACAGAGATACAATGGACAGGAATGCTATTATGAGTAGCAGTGCTCCTTTTTTCGCCATCAGTTCAGTTTCCTTCCTAAAATGAAAATTCTAGTTGTCTTCTACACCAAGTCTTTGAAAAATTGCCTCTCTAGCTACTGATAGAGCGTTGTTGGAAATAGTATTCCAAGAGGTTTTGACGTCCGCATAATTAACTTGCCCGCCTCTGACTTGGTCAAACAATTGTCCGACCGTGGTTTCTGCGTCATAGTCTGCACTCCATCTTGCCTTGATGTAACCTGGAACGTATTTGTTTGGTTCAATGATGTAGTTATTGTATGAGACTACTTTTCTTAATTCCGTAAACGTTGAATAGATATCGAAGAAAGCGTCAAGTAATTCTTCATCGGGTTGTAAAGGTGTCATATTAAGAGCGTTTACTCCCTCTACTGTTGTAGAGATCTCAATACGTTTGAGATATCCATCTCTACCAAACGACATCCATTTTGCCAGAAGATAAGCTTCATCAAGATGTTGAGTTTGGCTTGAAATACACATTAAATCCAAGATGACAGGGATTTGGTGAGCCGCACTTGTTCCTGGTGTTCCAATGAAATCTATCTCAAAATCATAATTGAGCATGGAGCCGATAATCGGGGTAAATTCCCAATACGCTGCAAGTTGGCTTGACTCCCAAGCATTCGTCGTTCCAAACGCTGCAAGTTGTTCTTCCGGAGTCATAGCATCGTATATTAACGTTTTATCTTGCATTAAAGTCTGATAAAGATTTAATGTAGTTTCAAATTCCGTACTATCAAGATGAAGAATAGACCCATCATATGTATACCATCCGAGATCGGGGTTTAATTGCGCGGGATACCATTCGAGCATCCGGTCGATTCCTACGATTCCTGCTGTTCCGGTACCATTTGTGACGGTTTGATTTGCTACATCCCCTACCTTGTCTAGGAAGGTCTGGAAAGAATCTTCAAACACCGGAGCATCAGCGTTTGCGTTTTCAAAGATTGTCTTGTTGATGTAATACCCAAAATAGTAGACTGCGTATGGGAGGGCCATCAATCTTCCGCCATAGTTCGCTGCTTCACGAATGTCTTCAGAAATATTCATAAATTCAGCATCATTATGAGCAATTTCAGTGACGTCCTTTGCCCAATTATTCATGATGGTTGTTTCAGTTGAATCAGTAAAATAGACATCAGGCAATGTTCCTTGAGCCGCTCTTGCGCCAAGGAATTCATTCCAGTTTTGATCAATCTCAGAAGTTCCAGTTGAATCGGGAATTTTTGGGCGTTCCACGATTTGAACGGTAATCCATGGATATTCCTCCATGAAAGCATCAATCATCAATCTTTCTAGATTGACTGAATCAACCGTTCCAAGATTCCAAGCCGCATAAGTAACTGTAACCGGAGTATGTGAAATAGTAGTTTCGGTCGTATTCGTGCCAGATGTGGTCAGCGTCGTTGAAGTTGTGCTATCTGTGTTTTGTGTACATGAAGCCATTGCGAATCCGAAAAATGCAATGAATAGCGCGAGAATAATTTTTTTCATAACGATTTTCTCCTTTATTTATTTATTTATAGTGACTAGTACTTGATGATTTTTATGATCATTAAAATCCGGAAGAGTCGAAGACTTGTGTTCTATTCCGTCCACCGAAATCGAAGACTTCTCTCCACGTTTGATGCGGATATCGTATATTGCGTTCCGGAAATGTCTTGTATAATTTACGTAATCCCAATCTTTCGGAAGTGATGGTTGAACAACCAATCCTTCAAAAGATGCCTTAACACCAACGATATCTTGTACCGCCACTCTGTGAAGCCATTGCGCTGAACCAGTATACCAACTCCAGCCTCCTCTACCATATAAAGGAGAGATAGGTCCGTCAGAGTTACCACAAGTCACATAGGGTTCGGCTAGATACAAGTCTGGATCCTTCGTTCGATTAGGGGGGCAGATTCCCGTATAGGCAAGATATGCAAGTTCAGGATAACCAGCCCTCGCAAATGCAGTGACTGCCCAGGTTGCTGCATGAGTATACACCCCTCCGTTTTCTCTCAGTCCGGGTGCGTATCTCGTAACATATCCTATGTCTGTTCGCGGTTTCGTGAAAGCAGGGAAATTAAGCAAAGTACCATAATCTTTCAATAAATATTTTTGAATGGATTTAATTACGGTTTCAACTCGATTTTCAGGTAATATTCCAGATATAATAGCCCATGAATTCGGCATCAAAAAGATTTGACCTTCTTCGTTTTCTTTCGAACCCAATTTCAAACCTTCATCTGTCGTGGCTTGCATGTACCAGTCTCCGTCCCATCCGAATTTGTTGAAGGTTTCTTTGATTTGACTGGAATATGTTTTCATTAATCCAACGAAATCATGGTCTTCTCTCGTTCTTGCAAATCGTTGGAACTGATTCAAAACCATGTAAAGAAATGATGACATCCAAAACGATTCGCCTTTCATTTTATGCCCTACAGCGCTTAAACCATCATTCCAATCATGGCTTCCCATCAGAGGAACACCTCTTGAGGAAAAACGGGTAAGCGATTTTTGAATTGCTCGCTTGCAATGCTCATACATTGAAACAGGCTCACCATCTACGAATGGAATCATTTCATCCAATATCGAGTAGTCGAGCGTTTCTTCAATGTAGTAGTATAGTATGAAAGGCATCCACAGAAGGTCATCACTACAGTTACCACGAGCACCCCAACCTTGATAGGTTACGAACCAGTGATAAACGTCTCCTTCTTTGAATTGCCTTGAAGCATGGAGAAGCAATTGCTTTTTTGTCAAATCGGGACGAGATTCCAAGAAGATTAAAGAATCTTGCAACTGATCTCTAAATCCATATCCCCCGCTTGTTTGATAATATGCTGTCTTTCCCCAGATTCTACAACTAATAGCCTGATACTTCGAAAACGTATTTGTCATCAAGTCAAATCCTTTGTCAGGGCTCTCTACGTGATCACCCTTTAAAAGATCATTCCAAAACGCTGTTACCTTTTCAAATGCTAGTTTAGCTTCTGCAACATTTGTATATTTTAAAATAAGTGGATTCGGGTCTTCGTAATCTTGATCAATTCCAGGGATTTCTCTTTTTCCAAGTGTTGTTACTCCTATGGTATAGACAACCGTCCTTGATTCATTTGGTTGAAGCACTATTTCTGTCTGCAAAGAGGCACAAGGATCTCCAAAACGTCCTTCTTTTCTGTCAAGAACAGGATGGTGCATGGCATCAGGATTGCGTTCTGAATTATACATTCCAATGAAACTTTCTTTGTCCGTTCCAAAGGATTTAACCGGCTCGCTTACTGCGTGAAAGCCTACAAAGTCCCAATCAGAATTGTTTCCGAGACCATTGACGTCACCAAAACCCCAGTTATATTTCTTTATTTTAATTGCTTTAAGTTCTGGATCATAAGAGGTTTCCATAAATAACTTATGAAATTCCCTGTGTTCATCTGGATGAATTCCTGCTTCCCACTCAAAGTAGGAAGTCAAATCCAACTTTTTAATTTGGTCAGATTTATTTTCCAATGTGATTTCAATAATCTCTATCTGTTCATTTGGAACGACAAACATTTTCATTTGAGAAAGAACATCGTTGACTTGATACTTAAAAACAGAATATCCAATTCCGTGTCTTACTTCAAATTTCTGAAATTCTTTTTGGACAGGTTGATATGTCAGAGACCAAAACTCATTCGTCGATAGATCTCTAAGATAAAAATACTTTCCGTAATTATCCTTAATAATATCTTGATAAAGCCTCGTCAATCGATTCTGTCCAGAGTTCCCTCTCCAGGAGCATCCTCCTCCGGTTTGAGAAACCATAAAGGAGTAATCTCCGTTTGAAACTACATTAATCCAAGGTTTTGGGGTTCTGGGTTCTGTAATAACATATTCCATCCCGTCCTCGGTAAAATACCCATACTTATTGTTATACATACAATTGTGCCTCCAAATTATCGAAACGTTTCAATAAATTATACACTTTTATTATATCACAACCGTTTTTTCGATACAAGCGTTTTCAGTTTGAAAATTAAAAAATAACCAGCGTCGGCTGATTACTTAATAGGAACCTCTAATCATTATAATTCCCTCTTGTTTATGAATGTCCACCTCTTCCTCCTTCAATAATTTGATTAAGGTTAAAGCGATTGTTTTTCCCCATTCAAAATGATTCACTTTAATGCTAGAAAGTTGAGGGTTAACATAGCTTGACAAGTCAATGTCATCGAATCCAGAAATACCGATATCTGAAGGAATTATTTTACCGTTTTTTTGAAGAGTCTCCATAATTCCAAGCGCCATTTCATCATTTGCACACACAAGCATATCTGGCAAGTTCGAATCTTTTAGCAGTTCTGCTCCAATCATGATTCCTGAAGGTTTTGTGAAATTTCCATAATATTCACGAAACACTTTGATTCCTTTCTCTTGAAGAGCGGCTAAGAAACCACTATATCTTGTTTGATTGTCATATGTATCCTTAACGCCGTGAACATAACCGATTTTGAAATATCCTTTAGAAAGAATGTCTTTCGTAAGGCAATACATCGCTTTATGATTGTCAATCGTCATATTGTAAATATTGGTGTCTTTGAGTCTCCTGTCGAGCACAATGATGGGACGAAAATTCTTCGCCAATTGAATGAGAGACTGATCCGATATGTGAATATCGGTTATTACAGCGCCATCGGCAGACCTTTCTTTAAGTAAATTATTGGATGAGATTCCTGTAGAAACAATCATGGTATATCCGGACTTGGCAAGTTGGAAATGAATACCATCTAAAAGCTCATGGTATACCGGCCCCCCAAAATCAGAAATCGCGACCAAAACAGTATCGGTGTTCCGTTTTTTTAAATTCCTGGCTGCAGCAGAAGGAAAATAACCAATTTCTGAGGCTATTTTTTTAATTCGATCTGCAGTAATGTCTGGAATCCTTTTGTCATTATTTAAAGCATAAGATACAGTCGATATAGAACAACCTGCAACTTTTGCTACATCTTTGATTGTCGACATTTCAATCCTTCTTTCTAAAAGAGAGTTTACGAATTGCTTTTTGAATCAAGGGATGTTTCATATAATACTTCCAAGTCGTTCCATGTAAATAATTATCAATCATCAAAACTGTGATTCCTTTGTTGATTCCGATATAGCCGTCTGATACCCATAATTGATTATTTTCAAGAAGGGAAATCCCATCGGTGAATCCATATTTTTGGAACGATTCTTGATATTTTTCTTCTAAGGTTTGAAGCACATCCAATGACTCCTTTTCAGTAAATACGATGGATCCCAAAGCTCCACTTGGAGGAAGTACTCCAGATATATGCTCTTCGTCTTTAGATAGGTCGTTTGGAAGAATACATTGATTTCGGTATCCTTTTGGCGTTAGACAAGCAGTAAGACCCCACGCTTTTTCGTTCAATATTGGATATCGCACCTGCATATCAATACAATATTGTTTGTTTGCTAAAGATGCATTTCTTGAATTTTCAAACCAATCTATTCCATCTGGACCGATCAAATTTCTGAAGTCAACCCATGCATGGGAATACTGGTAAATGAATAACGCATTCGTCGGACTATAAAGATATTCGTATCCTCCGTATGAACCCCGGTTTCTATCAAACCCTAAATACAATTCTTTTGCTTCGTCTGAAGATAGAGTATCTGTCGCTGCGGCTACGAAGTACATTGACAATTGTTCTGCATACATATGCCATTGATAAATCCATGGATCTTCAGACGTCGCTCGATAATCTCCACCTTGAATTGGATTGTATGCCATTCGAAAAACTTTTTTCCCTTTATGGATTTTAATGAATGGTCGGAAATCTAGTCTTGAAAATAGTTCGTTAAACAATAGGTGCACTTCTACATCATCAAAATACGAATCACAAGTGATAGCTCCATTCATAAAAATGACTGTATCAATGGTGGAGTACTCGCACTTCTTGTATAGTTCTGCAGTATTCATATCGAGATAGTGAATATAAAATCCTTTGAAATGATCTACGTTATTTAGAAAAGTTCGAAAAGTGCCTTTGACAAGTTCAATGGCAGATTGTCTCTCTATATAGCCGTTTTCCACTCCAATTACATATGCAGAAAGCCCAAATCCAACGGAGGCAATCGAAGCTCTGTCTAATTTCCTTGAATCATCAAGAATCAGTCCGTAGCCCGTGGAATTTGGATCATGGTTCGCTTCATTCATAAAAAATAAGAAACTAGCGTATAACTCTTTTTCAAGCGATGTCATTCTTTCACCTCGTTATATTAATTCAAAATCGTCGGATAGATATGAGTCTGAAGAAGTACCAACCATGACTTGAAAACGGCCTTTGTCGAAAACAAGGTCTCCTGTGCCTAGGTAGTATTTTAAATCATCGAGCGTAATTGTGAATTCAATTACTTTTGATTGAAATTCCTTGAAATGATTCTTCTGAAAGTGTTTCAATTCTTTTACTGGTCTCGAGACTCTGGCAACATAATCTCTGATATAAAGTTGAGAGATTTCATCACCCTCAACGTTGCTGTCATTTTTCACAGTGACTGAAACTGTAATCGATTCCGTTTCAGTCATTCGATTGGTTGAAAGATTCAAATCAGAATAGTTGAAAGTGGAATAACTTAATCCATATCCAAATGCATACATTGGAGTGTTTTCTATATCGAGATATTTTGATACGTACTCATTATAATCATTTGGTCCGAGATAGGGTCTTCCAGTGTTTAAGTGATTGTAATACACGGGAATTTGCCCTTCGTTTCTAGGAAAACTAATTGGGAGTTTTCCGGATGGATTGACAGTTCCAAATAGAATGTCTTTGATTGCAGAAGATGACTCACTTCCCAAAAACCAGCATTCGAGTAATGCGTTTGATTGTTGAATTTGATCAAGAATCAGTGGTCGTCCATTAAAAAGCAAAGTAATAGACTTCATCCCAAGAGAATGAATCATTTCGAACATCTGTTCCTGTTTTCCGGGAATTCGAATTTTGCTTCTTGAGTGTGCTTCACCACTTAGATGTTCATCTTCTCCGATTGCTAAAACCACAATATCAGCTTCCTTAATCCTATCAATGTCTTCTTTTGTATATTTTTTAGGATCTTCTTCACAATTGACGTATATGATATTATCATTCAATACTTCTTCCAAGGTATCGTGAACATCTCTTCTTCCGTGCCAGGACCAAGGACCAACCACTCTTCTCGAGGTCGAATAGGGTCCAAGTAATGCAATTTTTGCTTGTGAATCGAGAGGTAAAACCCCATCGTTTTTTAATAAAATCATAGATTCGTGGGCAGCTTTGCGAGCGGCTTGTAAATTAGATTCAGAAAGAACGATTGTTTTAGCCATTTCGGGCGAAGCCCCTTTGTAAGGATTATCGAATAGGCCTAAATCTCTTTTTAATTCTAAAATTCGAAGAACCGCTTCGTCGAGTAAACGCTCATCTACTATCCCTTCATCAATAAGAGATTCTAGATGGTTGGAATAGGCACTAGACGCCATTTCGATGTCTAATCCCCCTGTAATGCCTTTGTATGCTACTTCTTTCATATCTTCAGCTATGCCATGAGCAAGAATTTGCTTTAAAGAATCGTAATCCGAAATAGTGACTGCGTTCGATTTCCAATTATTTCTTAAAACATCTCTTAACAAAAACGAATTGACTGTACAAGGAACTCCATCCAAAGTATTGAATGAAGTCATAACCATTCGAGATCCCGCTTCTAGTGCTTTTCTGTATGCGGGTAAGTATTGAGAATACAAAGAAATTTTGGATATGTCCACCGTGTTGTAATCTCTTCCCGCTTCAGATGCACCATATCCAGCAAAATGTTTGACACAACTTGCAATGTTTCCTTCTTTTTCAATTCCATCTCCGATATATCCCTTGACCATTTGCTCAACCATGCTGGATATCAGTGTAGGATCTTCTCCAAACCCCTCTACAACTCTACCCCATCGAGGGTCTCTTGACAAATCGGCCATTGGTGAGAAAGAAACATGAATCCCAGAAGTTGATGCTTCCTTCGCTGAAATTCTAGCGCATTGATATGCAATTTCAGGATTAAATGATGATGCCATTGCAATTGGAACAGGGAAAATAGTTTTGTATCCGTGGATAATATCGGCCATAAAAATAAGAGGGATTTTATGTCTGCTTTTCTCAAGGTATTTTCGTTGAACTTCAATCATTTCTTCTGCAGAGCCGATACCAAGAGCGCTTCCGGCAAAGAATATTTTTTCCTCATCCAAATGAAGTTCCTCTACCGGACCTGCCACTTCTATTTTTAAATCCTTCACAAAAAAGAAAGGAGGAATTTGAAGAAGTTGACCTATTTTTTCTTTCATTGACATTTGTTTCAACAAGTTTTTCATAATTGATATTGTGTCTCCTTGGAAATGTATATTCCTGCATAATAAGGGGGAAGTACCGTTGATGCATTCAAATTTAGTTCTTTGTTGTTTGAGAGGAGGAATTGATATTTCGAATAGGCGTCGAGGTTGACAGATACGGGTTCTGGGCTGAATGAATTAATGACCAAAATCTCTATACTATCATTGGACCTGGTGAATATAAAAAGATCTCTTGAGTCTTCAAAAAGCAAGTGAAATTTACCATCAGCGAATACAGAATACTTCTTTCTCAGCTGAAATAGTTTTTGAAAATATCGATAGATGCTGAATGTGTCAGATAAATCATTTTCAACATTAATCTCATGATAGTTTGGGTTGACATTCAGCCACGGTCTTCCCGTAGTGAATCCAGAATTTGGTTGATTTGACCATTGCATAGGCGTTCTAGAATTGTCTCTTGATTTGGCATAGATTGATTCCATGGTTTTTTCTTTAGACCAGCCCTTTTCAAGATATTCTTTGGCCATGTTCAGGGTTTCAATATCTCGATATTCATCTAAAGATTCAAATTTAACGCCAGTCATTCCGATTTCTTCACCTTGATATACATAGGGTGTTCCTTGCATCGAATAGAGCATGGTCGCAAGCATGGTTGCACTTTCCTTTCGAAAAGCGATGTTCCCGTATCGTGAAACTGCACGAGGCTGATCATGATTTGCCAAAAAAAGTGAGTTCCAACCTTCTTCATACAATCCAATCTGCATTTTATTGAAATATTCTTTCAATTCCAACAAGTCTAGTTGCTTTAATTCCCATTTCCCTCTACCAGGAACCTCATCAAGAGAGACATGTCCAAACTGGAAAATCATATTGAGTGTTCCTGTTTGAAGCGATGTTACTTCTGCAGCCCTTGGAATAGATAATGTTGGCATTTCTCCTACAGTAAATACATCTCTACCTTCAAAACAGTTTTGATATAGTTCCTTCAGTCTCTCATCAAGATGTGGCCCATCTCCTAAAAGTTTTCGATCAACATCTTTCCCAATCAAATCAATTACATCTAGTCTAAATCCGTCAATTCCGAAGTCGAGCCAGAAGTTGATCATCCGATATATTTCCAGACGAAGCAGGGGATTATCCCAATTGAGATCGGGTTGTTTCTTACTGAAAAGATGGAAATAATACTGATTGGTGGAGGAATCATATTCCCATGCCGAGCCGGAAAAGACCGAGGTAATTTCACTAGGTTGATCTCTCCAAATATAGTAATCTCGATATGGATTTTCCTTTGATTTCTTTGATTCAAGAAACCATGTATGTTCATCAGAGGTATGATTGACAACCAAATCCATGATTAATTTCATTCCAAGTCGATGTACTTTTTCAAGCAACTGCTTAAAGTCGGATATCGTTCCAAACATCGGGTTGATTTGATAATAGTCCGAAATATCATAACCGTTGTCATCCATAGGTGACATGTATATTGGGGACAACCAAATTACATCAATGCCTAAGTTCTTCAAGTAATCCAGTTTGAGGATGATTCCTTGAATATCGCCTACTCCATCCCCATTGGAGTCCATAAAACTGAGAGGATAAATTTGATATACAATATAATTTTGCCACTGCTTAATGAAATGTGTCATTCGAACATCCTCCGAAATTAATTGAAACGTTTCAATTTAACTATATTTTACTCTAGAACTACGTAAAAATCAACTATGAAATCAAAAGTGATTCGAATAAAAAAAACACAAAACCTCATATTTCAATTGAATGAAATGAACAATAATTCACATAATAGGTTCATAATTTTTTACAAAGATAACTCTTCATTTCTATAACATTATATGTTATAATAGGGCAAGTTGAAGCTTGACTACTTATTTCAATATCAGCAATTATAGCGAACTAGCATTGAATCCTTTTGGACTTTTTTCTAAAACGATATCGGTCAGTCTATTCTCTCTGTTTTTGCATTCATCATGATAATATATTTCCGAATTCGGAAAATTTTTTTGTATTTTCTTTCTTTGTTATTTACAATGAATAATTCCTTCTATCCATGCAGAAAAATCTTGCTTGTGTCGATAGAAGGCATTACTCGTGATAAATATAGAATAAAAAAATAATTACATATAGGAGGAAGTCGATGAAGTATTTAGCTACATTTATTGTATTGTTTGTCGTGTACTTGTTTCTCGCGGGCTTTACGGTTTATGAACTGATACTAGGCGGAATCGTAAGTGCGGCTTTGACAGTGATTTTGGTTAAGTATGTCAATTTTAGTATTGATTGGCAATTCCCGATCAAATTGGTCAAATTCATATTTATATATCTGCCCGTATTCATTTGGAAACTGTTGCTCGCAAACTTGGACGTTGCGAAAAGAGTACTAAGCCCCAAGATTCCATTAAATCCCGGAATTGTCAAAATCAAGACAAATCTACAAGGAGATTTTGGAAAATTGGCTTTAGCAAACTCAATTACGCTAACGCCAGGTACCTTGTCCATTGATGTCGAAGGGGATAGTCTTTATATCCACACTGTAGACGTCAAAGGAAAAAATGAAGAAGAAAATCGTGAACGAATCAGCGAGCCGTTCGAAAAAATCTTAGGAGGGATATTCAAATGATTGATTATATTGTATTTTCCCTGTTAGGCCTAGGACTTCTGTTTGCCTTGATTCGTTTCATCAAAGGACCTTCTCTAAGTGACAAAGTTGTCTCTTTAGATACCTTCAATATGATTGTCATTGGTGTAATCGTCATGTTGGCAAATCTATTCAAGAACAATCTATATTTAGACATAGCTATCATTTATGCGATTTTGGCTTTCTTGGAAACCGTCGTTTTCGCAAGATACGTGGAGGGTAAAAAAGATGCTAATCGCTAGTTATGTATTTTTAGTGATCGGTGGACTGTTCTTCCTTCTCGGAGGACTCGGCATATTGAGAATGCCAGACACGTTCAACCGTATCCAAGCCGGAACCAAAGCTACTACGCTAGGTTCATTCTCGATTTTAATCGGTGTCGCTTTTGCAAATCCTTCCTGGATTTTTAAAATCATCATCATTATCGTGTTTATTGTAATCTCCAATCCAATCGGATCAAGCGCGATTGCAAAAGCTACCTATAGATCTAATCACATTCCAACCAATTTAGTTCAAGATGATTTGGCAAAAAGAGGTGAAGAACATGACACTAACTGATATCATTATGGCTGTTGTCTCTGTATTACTTCTTGGAATCGCCTATTTAGCCATCAGTTCTAAGAAACTAATCAAAGGAGTCATTTTTCTTTCTGCTTTAAGTATGTTAAGCGTCGTCAGTTACGTTTTGATGAAAGCGCCGGACGTTGCTTTAACTGAAGCTGTCATTGGAAGTGGAATGGTTACTGCTCTGTTCGTCTTCACCCTATTATCCATTGAAAAGGGGGAAGCAAAATGAAAAATCTAATTGCATTCGTGCTATCGGTAGCATTAGGTGTATTAATGGTTCTCTCACTTACAAACAATGATTGGTTTGCACAATTCGGATACGTCGATTTGGCTGATAGAGTCTCACAATCTTATATCGATAAAGACGTTACTGGTAACCCCGGAGAAATCATTTTCGGTATCACAAGCAATCCTGAAAATGGCGCAGCCAATATCGTTACTTCAATCGTTGTAGATTATCGTAGTTTTGACACACTTGGTGAAGTAACCGTATTATTCATCAGTGCACTCGGCGTTGCTCTTCTTTTGAATTCTCAAGACAAGAACAAACGATTGGCACTGAACTTTAAACCAAACTTCATGTTACGAGTTGGATCTAGAGCTTTATTCGCCATCATCTTAATGACTGGTGTTTACGTCATTCTTCATGGACATTTGACCCCTGGTGGTGGATTCCCTGGTGGAACGATGATTGCAAGTTCGATTCTCCTACTCTATTTGGCTGACGATCAATTCAGAACGAAAGTCAAAGGATTCAAATTACTTGAAGGCGTTGCTGGAAGTTTCTATGTCATTATCGGACTTCTCGGTTTGTTGCTCGCGACATACTTCTTGCAAAACTTCTTACCAACAGGTACAGTCGGTGACTTGCTAAGTGCTGGCGTCATTCCAATCGTGTATATATTGATTGGTTTGAAAGTCGGTAGCGAGATTGCTGGTATCATCGACAATTTCTTGACTGAGGAGGAAGTGTCATTATGATCCAATACGCTGCCATCATCCTGATTGTTTTCGGATTATATGGATTATTAAGCAATCGCAATATCATCAAAATGATCATTTCCCTTAATATTATTGAAATTGGTCTAAACATCTTTATCATTAGCGTTGGTTTCGTTTATGACGGAATTGCGCCTATCCTAACTAGTACGAATAGTTCAAGTGCATTACTTTATGTAGATCCTCTCCCACAAGCCCTTGTGTTGACAGCGATTGTCATCGGTGTTGGAACAACTGCACTCGGCCTGGCATTGGCTAAAAAAATCTATTCAAAGTACGGAACATTCGAACTGGATGAAATGGGGGACAACGAATGAGTTCTTTAGCAGTCTTGCTGATCGCGATCCCGCTAATTGCGGCATTCGTTTCGATCCTATCAAAAAAAGTAGCTCCATATCTATTGTTAATTGCAAGTTTGATTAACGTCATCTTGTTGTTCTACTTCGTCCCAGACGGAATTGTCGTTATCGGCGGATATGATTTGCCTTATGGTATTAACTTGTTTGTCGATACTTTCTCAAGAACCGGACTTGGTGTTGTCAATGTGCTATTCTTGGTGATTGTGCTTCTAAATATCGTTGAATTCAAAAAATACTCAAGCGTCCTGCTTGTTGCTCTTGCGGGTCTTAACGGTCTTCTTCTTACAGGCGACTTATTTAACTTATTCGTTTTCTTGGAAATTTCCGGTATTGCCGCATATTTGATTACCACATCAAATCACAAGCCACTCGCGACTTTCAGGTATTTAATTATCGGTGCGGTAGGAAGTAGTCTATATCTGTTTGGATTAATCATCTTCTATGGAATGTTTGGAACTTTGAACTTAATGGACATGGTTTCATTCATTCAAGCAAACAACGTTGATCCATCTGCACTTGTATTACCTGCAATGCTGATGTTTATCGGACTTGGCGTCGAAGCAAAATTACTGCCATTCAATTCATGGGTCAAAGGTGTTTTGAAAGATTCAAACACATTGAGTGGACCTATGATTGCTGCCGTGTACGCTGCTACGATTAGCTTTGTATTCGGAAGAATCATCAACAATCTTCTCACTCTCGCTTTTGTTGGAAATTTATTGATCGTGGTATTGGTATTGTTGGCAGTAGGAATCTTCATTGCCGAAGCCATGGCATTTGCTTCCACTAAAGTCAGAGAAATATTACTTTATTCAAGCATCGCTCAAGCAAGCATCGTTATTCTGTTGTTTGTGAACGGAATCGTTTTATGGGCTGTCTATCTAATCATCGCAAACGCATTGAGCAAAACCGTGATGTTCTTAGTTATCAATAAAGCAACGAAAGATCACGGAGACGATGAATCAGATAGTCTTCAAGGCGTTTTCTCTAAAAATATTTTAGTTGGAATTACGTTTAGCGTCGCTACTTTAAGTGTTATGGGACTTCCATTATTTATGGGATTCGTCGTTAAATTGAATTATTTGACAGAACTAGCAGTAGGTGCACAGTGGGCATTGCTCGCGGTCATCTTAATATCAAGCATCATTGAAGGGATATATTTCGTCAGAATGTTGATAAAACTTTGGTATCCTGAAAAGAACGAAGTGACTGTAAAGTTCGATCTTGGCTTCAAGGTTGTTTTCGTCGCAATCGCTTTGATTCTATTGGCGCTTGGAACCTATACTGCTCCACTTAATACGCTTGATAACTCAATTGATACGATTGCAGAGGTGATTGACAATGGCTAATATCGAATTATTACTATTATTCTTGTTAGCTTCAGGTATCGTGTCTTACTTCCTGACAAAATGGAAATCATTCGTTGGAAGTGTATTTACAATCTTCTCGACCATGTTTGTCTTTGCTTCTCTTGCAATGTATGGCTTCTCAGGACAACTTGACACAACTGTCAACGTAATCCCTGTATTATCATTCGCTCAAACAAACATTGGTTTTTACTTCGCAATCATCATCGTATTCGTCTATCTGATGGTTAGTTTCTTCCATCCCTATTTTGTAGGCGAATACAAATATAAAAATTCATACAATGTGATGTTCCTGCTAAGTTTGGCCGGAGTCATAGGAACCTTCTTCGCAGATAATTTTATTCAATTGTTCTTCGCTTTTGAATTCATCGTTTGGACAAGCATGCTGCTTATCCCGATGGGCAAGAGTAAAAAAGCTGCTGTATCCTACTATGGATTCTCCGCAGCAGGTAGTTTTGCAATGTTATTTGGAATCTTGGTAATGAGAAGCGTTTCAGGATCATTTGACATCGATTTGGGTCTTGCAAGCCTTGCGGGCGGACAAGCTACTCTTGTATTCGTGATGTTCTTGGTTGCCGCATTTTCAAAACTCGGAGCGTTTCCATTCCATATCTGGTTGCCGGAAGCTCATGGAAATGCACCACATCCATTCTCTCCGGTACTATCCGGAGCCTTGGTAAAACTTGGTGCCTTCGTAGCGGTTTTCGCAATCTTGAGAATTATGCCTTCGACTCCACTGATTGATTTTGCTAATTCCAATTTACCTCATATTCCGCTCGGACAATACGCCGTAGTCATTTTAGGAAGCTTATCCATCGTCTTTGGTACTTTGATGGCCATCAAAGAAGACGACGCAAAGAAATTGCTTGCCTATTCTTCGATGAGCCACGGTGGATACATCCTCGTTGCTTTCGGAATCATGACTTCCCAAGCTGTTGCCGGTGGATTCTACCACATTTTGGCACATGCATTGGCAAGTGCCGGAGCTTTTATGGCCATTGCGGCTGTAGCGAAACAAACTGGCACAACCAAGATGAGTGAACTTGGCGGTATGATTCATAAAATGCCAATCACTTACATCGTTTACCTTGTCGCAATCATATCAATGGCTGGAATTCCTCCAATGGGTGGATTCATTTCCAAATGGTTGATTTTCCAAGCCGTCATCGACAAGGGTATGATTTTTGTTGCCATAGCAGTCTTCTTCGGAAGTATTGGGTCCTTCCTCTACGTATTCAGACCGCTTGCGGCTTTATTCCTAGGTCAAGAACTCAGAGAATACAAAGTTAAAGTCAAGGAAGCTCCTTTCTTGATGTTATTACCGATGTTGATTATCACGGCATTAAACGTGTATACAGGTGTGATACCCAGTGCAATTTTGAATTTTACAAACGGAATGCTTGTAGATTTAGGACTAGCTCCAGTATCGATTACGATGTGGGACATCGTGGGAACAACCGGAACGCTTAATCCTGCTTTGATAGCACTTGTATTTGGTTTCGGTGTCGTTATTGCATTTATCATTTTCATCGTTTTGAAAAAGTCGAAAAAAGTTACTTTAATGGAAACCTATACCGCTGGAAACTTCGTCCATGACGAACAGTTATTGCATTATACCAAAGACTTTTACGCACCTCTTGAAAGATTGTATATCAAATATACAACCATCATGAAGGAATTCTATGAAACTCTCGCAGTGAAAGTGAAAGAAATCGGAAGGTTTGGCAAGTATCTCTTTATGAATAAATTCATTGGGACAACGATCCTTTGGATTATCGCCATACTCCTCTTCCTGTTGGTAGGTGAAGTATTATGAGTATAACTATTCTTAATTTCTTAATTGGTCTTGGTATTGCGTTCTTCGGATTCGTTTTACAGACCAGCATTGCTGGATTGAACCGTAAAATTGTCGGACGCCTTCAAAAACGCGTTGGTCCAAGATGGTATCAAGAATTTCTAGACATCTTCAAACTGTTAAGCAAGCGTGCGACTTCGCACGGATGGATTTTCGACTTTGGAGTCATCATGGCTTTGGGCGGAATTATTGCGACTGCAATGTTCATGCCACTTACATCCACATTCAACGCATTTGGAACATATGACAACTTCTTCATCTTTGTTTACTTGCTTGCGGTTGGAATGTTGGGTATGGCAATGTCAGCCAGTGGTTCCGGAAATCCATGGGCATCAATTGGTGTTATGCGTGCGTTAACGACCATGCTCGCTTATGAAGTACCATTCATGATTATTATTCTGACCATCATCAAAATAGCCGGAAGTTCTCTCACCGGAATTCAGTTGTACCAACAAGCTGCAGGAAACAATTGGTTCCTCATTGCACTACCGCTAGGTGGAATCGTCGGATTTATTTCTTTGATGGGTATGTTAGGTAAAAAGCCTTTTGAAACTTACATCGCTCCTGCGGAAATCGCATCCGGTCCGATGGTTGAATACGGTGGAAAACAACTTGGAATGCTCTTTATCATGCATGAAATTACCGTATTCATCGAAGTCAGTTTATTCGTCCATCTATTCTTAGGTGGTGCAACAAATATCTTTATCTTTATCTTGAAGTACTTCCTGGTTTATACACTTGCAAACTTGATTTCAAACGTCAATGGACGTTTCAAAATTGATCAGGTCGTTACATTCTTCTATAAATGGCCATTAATTCTTGCCATTGTTCAAGCGTTTATCGCAATTTATCTCGGGTGGGTGATCTAATTGAAAAGTACAAAATTTACACCGGAAAGAAACATATCCAAAGCCGAGACCGATCGTAAATGGTGGGAAATCGGAGATTTCTTCCGAAGAAATTCACTTTGGTTATTAATGTATTGTACAGGATGCTGCGCCATTGAATTGCCACCGGCAATGACATCCGCATATGACATGGAACGTCTAGGCATGGGCCCAATGGCTACGCCAAGACAAGCTGACATTCTGCTTGTTTCAGGATACCTTTCTTTAAAAACATTAAGACGACTAATCTATACTTACGAACAAATGAGCGAACCAAGATATGTAGTCGCATTAGGAAGTTGTCCAATCAACGGAGGAATCTACCATGATTCTCATGCTGTTATCAATCAACTCGATCAATATGTCCCTGTAGACGTTTACGTTGCAGGATGTATGCCGAACACGGAAGCTGTTATGAACGGTTTCGTCGATTTGATGGAACAAATCAAAAATAAGTCAGCCAATGGTTGGAAGAAATATCACGACAACTATGAATGGTATCGCCAAAATCAAATTCAATCTCTTGGGGAGGTGGACGTTCATGACGAATTCCATGACTAATGTAGAATTTGTACAAAACCTCGTCAAATCAAATGTCAATGTATTACAGGAACATATTACGGATCAATATCAAGTTCATTTTGTTGTTGAACAAGATCAAGTCCATTACATCTTGAATATTCTTAAAAATGCAGGTTGGATTCAAATGTCTTACTTGAGTGCAATCGATTGGCCGGAAGAAAACAAATTCGAACTTGTTTATATCGTGTTCAATTGGGAAAAACCTGTTTATGTTCAAATTAGAACAAAAATCGATCGTGAAAATCCTGTCATGAATTCGATTCTACCAATTTATCCAGGGTCCAAATACTACGAAAGAGAATGCCATGAATTCTTTGGCGTCAAATTTCCAGGCAATCCAGATTATGAGAAACAATTGATTTTGGAAAACTGGGATGACATTCCTCCAATGCGAAAAGATTTCGATCCTGAAGCTTACAGCAAGCGCAAATTTCCACAAAGAGAATACTCAGAAACGTACATCGTTCAAAGTGAAGGAAAGAGCAAACTTGCTAAAATGGAAGCTAGAAAACAACGTGCAGAATCTTTGAGGGGAGGCAAAAAATAATGAGAGAGATGAAATTATTCTTAGGCCCCCAACATCCTGGAATGCATGGAAATGCATCCGTCCACATGTATGTAGACGGAGACATCATTAAAAGAAGTTTCTTATTACCGGGAATGCTTCACCGTGGTTTTGAAAAAGGGATGGAACGTCATTCCTGGATGAACAATATTTCATTGATTCCGCGCGTATGCGTTGTCGAACCTGACATCAACGAACTTGCGTTTGCCATGGGTGCTGAAAAATTACTCGGCCTTGAAGTTCCGGAAAGAGCTCACTGGATTCGAATGATTATCATGGAACTTGCAAGACTATCCATCCATTTGATGGCTTATGGTGGAATCGGTGGACCTACCGGAAACTACACTTTAATGTATCATGCTCACGCAGACAGAAATGAAATCTTGGATATCTTTGAACAAATCACAGGTATGCGTGTATATCACCAATACATTGTGATTGGTGGAGTTCGTAAAGACTTACCAAAAGGAATTGAAAAAGACATCCATAAATTCTTGGATAGTTTAGAAGCAAGATATGACGAATATCGTGATCTTGGTATCGACAACCCATCCATCATAAAAAGAATAAAAGACACCATCATGCTTCCAAAAGAAGTTGTATGGGAACTTGGAGTAACCGGAATCGGTATGCGTTCTGCAGTGAATAAACCTTATGATATTCGTAAAGTCATGCCTTATTGCAGATATGACCAAGTCGAATTTGAAGTACCTTACTCAGATTATTCAGACGCGAGAAGCCGTATCGACTGCAAATTAAAAGAAATTCTTCAATCCATCAGCATCATCAGACAATGTTTGATTAAAATTCCTGAAGGGCCTGTCAGAGTTCCAATCTCCAGAGGTCAATCAATGCGTTGGGTTGTACCAAAAGGTTATGTATACAGTGCAGTAGAATCAAGCAGAGGCGAATTTGGATATTTCATGGTTTCCGATGGCGGAACCAATCCATACAGAGTCGGAGTACGTGGCGCAAGTTATCCTCAAGGATTACTTGGTGTTGAAAAATACATGCCAGGAACTAGAATTGACGATGCGCCGATGTGGATTGACACGATGGGCGTATGTTCGCCAGAAATTGACAGGTAGGAGGAGATACGATGAAAGATAACGAAAACAAGAGATACAAACACGCTAGCATCTTCGGTCCGATGAGACATTTCAAGTACATCTTCAAGAAACCTGTCACTCATCCTTTCAAAATCATCTTCACGAGGAAAAATGCAAGCTATCTAAACGATAACGCCATCATCAAAAATAAGAAGAGACTGGATTCCGCTCCTAGAACGGCTCCAGATAATTTAAGAGGATTTCATACCAATGATTGGGAAGTCTGCATCGGATGTGGAACATGCGCAGACATTTGTCCGACAGATGCAATCAGAATGGTAGAACGTGCTGACTTGAAGGACGAAGCAGGAAAACTTCAACAACGTCCCGTCATTGACTACGGACGTTGCTGCTTCTGCGCTCTTTGCGTTGACACATGTACAACTGAATCTCTCAAGATGAGTAAAGAGTACATCTATGCTTCTACGGATCCTGATCAATTCCTTTTAATGCCTGAAAAAACATGGCAAGGTGAAAAAGTAGAACAAGGTTACGTTAAAACGGAAGAATCCGATTTGCTTGACCTGAAACGAATTCCGATGGAACATATTGAACCTGACGAAAGAAAGAAAAGTTTCATCGAAGTGGTTCGTGGTTATTCCAAAGAATATGCAAGACAAGAAGCGGCTCGTTGTGTAGAATGCGGAATTTGTACTAGTTCTTGTCCTGTTCAAATGCACATTCCAGATTACATCAAAGCAATTTGGGAAGATGATATTGAGGGTGGATTGAGACAGATATATGAAACCAATCCATTACCTGGCGTTTGCGGTAGAGTTTGTACTCACAACTGCGAAACAGCTTGCGCTATTGCCGTCAGAGGCGAAGCTATTGCGATTCGTTGGTTGAAACGCTATATCATTGACAGTGCACCGGATGACATGTATGATAAAATATTCGCTGAACCCGTTACCGAAGTGATTGATGCCAAGATTGCGATTGCAGGATCTGGTCCATCCAGTTTAAGTGCTGCATACTACTTGAGAGCACTCGGGTATACTGTTGATGTATTTGAAGAAAAAGATCGCCCAGGTGGTGTTGCAAGCTACGGTGCTCCACAGTACAGAATTCCAGATTACGCAGTTGAAAAAGACATCAACTTCATCAAAAAGATTGGTGTAAACATCAAAACAAATACAAGAGTTGGAACCGATATTACTCTAGATGAATTACAAAAGAAATATGATGCTGTATTTTTGGGAACCGGATTCTTCAAAGCTAGAATGCTAAACATTCCTGGCGCAGATCATAAAGACGTTATCGGCGCTATGGATTTCCTTCCACTCGCAAGAGACCTCGCAAGAGGACACCTCAAATTGGATGAAATGAATGTTTTGCCAAGCGCAGTCGTTGTCGGTGGAGGAGACGTTGCATTTGACGTCGCAAGAAACTTGACAAGAATCCAAATCATGAAATACGGAAAAGCCAATGTATTGCTGACAAGCCTTGAATCCAGAGACATTCTTCCAGCTAGTTTGGATGAGTTCGTTGAAGGCGGGGAAGAAGCGGTAAAAATGGAACTAGGATTCGGCCCGCAAGAAATCATGATTAAAAACGGAAAAGTCAAAGGACTCAAAGTATGGAAATGCTTAAGTGTATTTGATGAAGCCGGTAGATTCAATCCAAAGTTCGATGAAACTCAGGAACAAGTTTTCGAAGCAGATCAAGTTTATCTATCCATTGGTCAAGCTCCCGATTATGATTACATTCCAGAGAGCATGAAAGACAAAGTTATTATTGAACGTGGAAAAATCAAAGCCAACGAAGTCGGACAAGTCGCAGGACAAGAATGGCTATTCGTCGGTGGAGACATCTTCCGTGGACCAGACATTATTACCGGTGTCGCAGACGGTCACAGAGCAGCTCAAGGAATCGACGAATTCCTTTACAAAAAATCGAAAAAGAAAGAACAAAGCGAGTACTATAAAGAACTTAGAGAAGCAATTCACTTCAACACTCCAGTTCTCGCAATGAAACCAAAAAGAAAGTAATGGATTACTTGCACCGATTTCAAACTGAAATCGGTGCTTTTCTTTTTCATCTAAATGGATAGTCGCAAAACAAAGACTTATTGACAAAACGCCAATCTCTTGTATAATAAATATCAATTGTGGGAGGGTTAATATGGATTTTTCTGTTGCTAGAGAATTAAATGGACTTTATATTATTCTAGATATCTTCTTTTTGATTTTTCTTGGATTCTTACTACTCAAATTCAAAAAGAGGCTTGCTTTTCTCTTCGGTCTATCAGGTGCGCTTCTTTATTTTTTTGTCGATTATGGGATTTTTTATCTGCTTTTAGGGACAAGAGAAGTCATTGGAGCTAACACCTTCTGGTTTCTACTTTGGCTATCAACCAGCTACGGATTTACTAATTTTGTTTGGATATGGTTATTCCTTAATAAGGACAAAAGAATTTTGGAGTGGTCGTTGTTAATTGTCACGGGATGGATTGCGGTTGCATTACTTTCCCAAAGCTTTGGAAGCGAATTCCCTCTCATTCAAATTTCGAGAGGTACCAGCTCTTATCATGGGGCTATGGCCTTGATTTTGTTTGTTGGATATACCATCGTTATTGTAAAGAACTTAACTAGCAAGGATGAAGAAAGACTCCCAATACTCAAAATGATGTTTATTGGAATCTTGGTTCAATTCTCTTGGGAGGCCGTTCTTCTTCTTTCGGGTATCAGGCCTTCTGGGCTCAATCCATTAATTGTGAATTCTTTGATAGAGACAAATTTGGGAATTCCATATCTGTTTTTCATTCATAGAGCAATCACGAAACACCGTAAAGAAGATTTGACAAAACAAATAATATGATTCATTGATATAAAAAATTATCATTTTGATATATAAAGACATTCTATAATTCAAGGAGACATTTTACTATGAAGCAAGTAAGAATTGGAGTATTGGGTATCGGCAGAGGAAGAAGCATGATTGATTACACAAAAAAAGCAAATAATGCACGATTAGTCGCTATTTGCGATTTTTGGGCAGAGGGACTCCTCAATACAATGGAGCAAATAAATGATGATTCCATCACTTATTATGAAGCATTCGATGAGTTTATCAAACATGATATGGATGCGGTAGTATTGGCAAACTACGCCAATGAACATGCGCCTTATGCCATTAAAGCATTACAGGCAGGATTACATGTTTTTTCAGAAGTTCTTCCGGTTCAGAATATGAAAGAAGCTGTTGAACTTGTTGAAGAGATTGAGAAACATGATTTGATCTATGCTTATGGTGAAAATTATTGTTATATGCCTGCCACAAGAGAAATGAAAAGACTATACAAATTAGGCAAACTAGGCGAATTCGAGTACGGTGAAGGTGAATACATCCATAATTGTGCGCCTATATGGGCTGATATCACTAGGGGAGACAAAAATCACTGGAGAAACCATCAATATGCAACATTTTATTCAACTCATTCTATTGGTCCTCTCATCCATATCACTTCTCTTCGACCGATAAAAGTAAGCGGTTTTGAGACGAAATACAATGAGCGAGTAAGAAGGATGGGAAAACTGGGCGCGCCAGCAGGACTAGAAATCATTACTTTGGAAAATGGAGCAATCCTAAAAAGCGTTCACGGAGATTTAGATAAAAACTCGATATGGTATTCGATTTATGGATCAAAAGGAAGAATAGAAAGTGCAAGGGAAGATGCACTGCAAAAAGATATCGAAAGGGTCTATCTAAATTTGGACCAAGATGAAAATTCATATGATTTCACACCAACAACATATGAACCAAAAGATGAACTTCATGAAACGGCTCATGATTACGGTCATGGAGGAAGTGATTTTTATACTATTTACAATTTTTGTGAAAAAGTTCTTGGAAACCCAGAAGCAGATACAATTGATATTTATGAAGCTTTCGATATGTTTTTCCCTGGTCATTTTGCCTATCGCTCAATTTTAAATGGCGGTATTCCGGTAGATATTCCAAATTTTAGAAACAAAGAAGATCGTGAAGCCTTTAGAGAAGATATATTTTGTACTGATCCTAAAGTCGCAAAAGACAAAGTATGGCCATGCTACTCAAAAGGCAATCCAATTATAGCGGATGAAATCTATGAAGAGATAGAAGCTGTTTGGAAAAAAAACAACCAATAACATTCTATATAGAAAATAAAAAAAGACTTGATCTCCATTTGGAATAATTAAGTCTTTTTGTTTTTTATGTTTAAACAGTAGCGGTCAAAGAGTCTTTTCTTCGATTCAATTTGGCATTTGTTGCAAGGAAGACTAGATTGAATAAAATGAAAATAGCCAGTCCAAATCCAATCGGCCAGAAGTCTCCAAGGAAAGAGAACATAAAAGCGACTTCAGAAGGAAGCTCTCTCAAAAATAGATGATTGGTTTCTAACAGAAAATTCAATGGATATACAATCAAAGAATAGATAAATAAGATCAGGCTTGACTTAAGTGTATCTTTGTAGGTGAATGTAAACCTATGAACCTTGAGCAAATATAGATTACCTAAAAGAAATAGTCCGTGATTCCCAAAATAATGGATATATCTAAAATGAGGAAATACATAAGGTTGATCCGCAACAATCAACGACAGAAATGATCCTATAATTGCCCATGGATAGATAAATTTAAAGATTTTCTCATTTTTCGTCCAAAGTGCAATCGCTGTTGTATACATAGATATCGCGCACATACCCATTGGCAACAAAGAAACTTGAAACCCCCCGTCTCGTAGTGCCCAAGCGTAAAAGGTCCATTCCATCGAAATCATTAGAACCGCCACGGTTCTTCTTAACCACAAATCAAGTTTGTTCGAAATTCGATTTCTAAAAACCAGCATCAAAATAAACAATGTGATTAAAACAAGGATAGCAACCAAATGTGCTGCAGAAAACATTTCAAAAGTAGCGTATCGTTCATCAAAGAAAAACATCCATTCATCCCCTCAACGTATAAACTTTACCTTTTTCGATTATACATCAAAAAATAAAATTATGCAACGAGTGAAGATAATAAAAAGCGTGATGAAGATCCCCATCACGCTTAGCTTTGTATCTATATTATTTTACATCAAGTGCTGCAAGCCCGGCCAAATTTAATAAATTCCAGGGCTTGTTGAAATTAGGTTGGAAGAAAAAATCAACAAATGCCAAATCTTCTACAGTCATCTTGTTTTGAATACAAACCGACAAAGTGTTCATATTCTGAGTCACGTCTTTCTTTGAAAGGATTTGTCCACCCAATAGTTGTCTTGAGTCCTTATCAAATACTATTTTCAACATAACTTCAACGTATTCAGGCATGAATTCAGGTCTGTCATTGTCTTTGATCGTAACGGTTCCATAATTGATGTTCATCTCTTTGGCAACAATTTCGGTGAGACCGGTTGATGAAATGCTGTACTCATAAATTTGAATACCTGAAGTTCCTTGCGTTCCCAATGACTTGATGGTTGGTTTAACAAGGTTTCTGGCAACCAATGTTCCCATTCGGACTGCATTGGTAGCTAGTGGAATATACCTTGTTTCGTTCGTTGGATTGTAGTGAACTGTTGCAGCGTCTCCGCAAGCAAACACTTCTTTTCTTGAAGTTTGCATGTACTCGTCTACGATGATGGCACCGAATTTATTCATTTCAATTCCGCCTTCAAACAATTTTGTGTTCGGGCGGAAACCAATGCACATAATAACCAATTCTGTTTCATATGACCCTTTGTTAGTGACAACCTTGCTTACGAGACCTTCTTCTGTTTCAAATCTAGAAACCATTTCTCCGAGCGCAAGCTTGATTCCACCTTTTCTAAAGGCCTCTTCTGCGATGTTTGTGAATTCCGGGTCCAGGTACTTGGGCATAATTCTTGATTCTGCATCAATCAAAGTAACTTCTTTTCCTTGAACAGCAAAAGCTTCAGCTAGTTCAACTCCAATGTATCCTGCGCCGACAACCGTGATTTTTTTCACACCTTTTGCCTGAGCGATGATTTCATTCGAATGTCCATAGTTCTTTGACAAAAGAACATTTGAAGATGTAATACCTTCGATTCTTGGAATAATCGGCCAAGATCCTGTCGCAATTACTAATTTGTCATAGTAATCTTCGAATGAAGAATTGGTAACTAAATCTTTTACATAAACTTTCTTAGTTTCAAAATCGATTTTTTCGACTTCGTGTTGCATTTTAGTGTTCACACCCATCTCAGACAATTCTTTTGGTGATGAGTAAAACAATCCTTGTGGGTCTTTAACAACGCCCATAACATATAATGCGATTCCGCAAGACAGAAAAGAAATGTTGTCATTTCTTTCATAGACTGTCACTTCGGCCTCTTTGTATAGTTTTTTTATATTTTTGACTGCGGCTGTACCTGAATGGGTACATCCTATAACAATTACTTTCATGATTTTTCTACCTCCTAGTGCTCTATTATTATATCTTATATGGGAATGAATCCAAAGTAATGTGATAAATTTTCGATTTCAAATGAAACCTCAACCTTTGATGAAAGATGGAGTCAAAATAAAAAACACAAGATGATGAAGTCTTGTGCAAGTTTATCTACAAATTGATTGTGCTCTCGATCAATGAATGGCTTCCATAATCAGAATCACTCATTGGTAATTGGGTCCATTTGGGACTATTTCTTCTTCATTTCCACCAAAAGGTAATGAGAATCCGTGATTGCTTTTAATTCAATGGATTCTTCAAGTATTTGGATAGCATCGCGTTCTATAAGTTCAACTTCATTTACAAATGAATTGCCCTCTATTTGAACAAGATATGCTTGTCTGCCTTTTTGAACTGGAAAGGTGAGATTCTTTCCCTTTTCAAGGAAAGTCGCATATATATTTGCATCTTGATGGATGGTTATCGGTGTGGTTCCTTCAATGTTTGAAACGAGATGAAGCCATTGGTTCACTCGATCATTCCATGGGAATGAGTGATCTCCATAATTGGGAAGATATCCCCTTCCGTCAGGAACAATCCACAGCTGAAGAAGACGAAGCGGTACTTCACCTTGATTTTTTTCACTGTGATAGACACCTGTTCCGGCACTCATATATTGTACTTCACCTCTAGAAAGAGTTCTTTCGTTATTCATCGAATCCGCGTGAGTAAGTTCTCCTTCAATGATGTAAGTTACAATCTCCATATCTTTATGAGGATGAGTATCAAATCCCGTATGTGGACGAATCACGTCGTCGTTCAAGACTCTTAAAACACCGAAATTCATGTTGTATCGGTTAAAATATTCTGCAAAGGAGAAATGAAACAAACTGTTAAGCCATCCTAGATTGCTTCTCCCCATTTTATTGTGATCTAATTTAATTAACATTCGAATCCACTCTCATTTCTAATGATACTCAAATAATAACGCTAATGATGTCTTCTTCGCAAGCAATATGCTTAGTGATGCTTAAAAAAAGAAGCCTATTGGCTTCCTTGGTTCTCTGATTTTATTGATTTAAAATAACGGAGTGTCAGTAAAAGGATGATGATTGCCATACCTAAAACAAGGTAGGGAAATATTTCAATCGAAATGACATCGAAGAACAATCCTGCAAGCGGAGTCAAAATACCTACCCCCACATATCCAATCGCCATTTGCAAGCTCATAATTCTTGAAAGCTTGGATTTATCGAAATTCTGAGAATTCATAAACATCATATTTGGAAAAATAGGAGCGCATCCAAATCCGAATAGGAATACAATGGCAAAATAGATCCACAACTCTTCAAAATGGAAGTTCATCAAGATCGCTGAAAGAAGGATGAATCCTTCTCCGACTTTAATGAGTGTATTCGGATGAAGTTTATAAGAAATGAAACCACTTAAAAGTCTTCCGATTGTCAGTGCCAAATAAAAGATTGATGTAAATAAAGCGGCGGTTGAAAAGGAAATATCCTTTGTAATATAGAAATAACTAGCAATCCAAATTCCACCTAGTGTTTCGACATGGACATAAAACAAGAAAATCAATATACTCGAAATAACGCCTCTGGTTTTGATGATTTCTTTTACTGGAATATGAGTATGGGATTCATCACGCTGTTCTTGAGATTCGTTCTTCCATAATTTAAAAGAGACTAAAGTAACGAGTGCAATTACAAGAAGAATAAAACCAACATAAACATATCCCATTCTCCAAGAGTTGTCTCTCAGGGTATATGCCATGACTGTTGGAGAGAATGTAACTCCTATCCCATAGAAAGAGTGAAGGAAGTTCATATGGTGCGCTTTATAATTAGCTGCTAGATAATGATTTAAAGAAACATCGATGGCGCCTGCTCCTAATCCCAAAGGAATAGCAAAGAACAGCATCTGATAAAACTCATTCACGCGGCTGATCATTAACAAAGAAATGCCTGTAAAGAGAATGCTGACAAAAACAATTCTTTTTGTTTGCAATGCCTTTAATAACCTTGGGGCATTGAATGTTGCAAATACACTCATTACATAAACGATGACTGTCATGATTCCAAGGGTTCCAAGAGATGTTGACAAATCGAGTCGAACCAAATTCCAAGCAGAACCCAAAATCGCATCGGGCATTCCGAGGGCGATAAATGCAAGATAGATGACAATCAATAATAGAAATGCTTTCTTTTTCATCTTCATCCAACCTTTAAATATGTCTCCTAGATTATATCATAAAGACAGGGAAAGAGAGCGCATACTTCATTATCAAATAAAAAAAAACACGGGATGTGGGGTCCTGTGTCTTTTATTTGGCTTTGATTAACGTTTACTAAATTGTGGTGCTCTACGTGCGCCTTTAAGACCGTATTTTTTACGTTCTTTGGCACGTGGGTCTCTGGTGATCAATCCAGCAGGTTTTAAAATTTTACGATATTCAGGGTTTACTTCAAGTAATGCACGAGTGATTCCATGTCGAATCGCTCCTGCTTGTCCAATTAGTCCGCCGCCTCTTACGTTGACGGAGATGTCAAATGTGGATTCATTCGCTGTTAAAACTAAAGGTTGTGATACGTCAAGACGTGCCAGTGAGGAAGGAATATAATGCGTGAACTCTCTGCCATTAATAGTAATTGTTCCTTTACCGGGTCTTAAAATCACACGTGCAACAGCAGATTTTCTTCTACCTGTTCCACGATACATTACGGATTTAGCCAATGGTTGGTCCTCCTAACCTTTCAGTTCCATTACAGTAGGTTGCTGAGCACTGTGTTTGTGTTCGCTACCTTCATAAACGAATAATTTTCTGTACATTTGATTTCCTAATTTTCCTTTTGGTAACATCCCTTTGATCGCTAATTCTACCATTCTGATTGGCTTTTCTTGCATTAAGACTTTTGCCGTTTTCGTTTTCAAACCTCCAGGATAATTTGAATGTGTATGATAAAGCTTATCATCCCATTTATTTCCTGTTAATTCGATTTGGCTTGCATTGATAACGATGACATAATCTCCACAATCCACATGAGGTGTGAATGTAGGTTTATGTTTTCCTCTCAATACGGAAGCAACTTCTGTCGACAGACGTCCTAATCTTTTGCCAGCGGCGTCCACAACGAACCATTTGCGTTCGATTGTATTTTCGTTTGCCATGTAGGTTTTCATTTTTCTTTCCTCCTTAAAGTGTATTAAAGAGCTGTGGGTTGTAAAACAAAAAATGTACCTTGTATATAATACCAAATTGAAGAGCTTTAGTCAAATGAAATTCGCTCTAATTGATAATCTTTTTCGTGAACTTGCCTTTGACATTTTGTACTGGGGCAAAAACAACGAAAGCGTTCGGATCAATGTCGTTAATCAACTTTAGGTACTGTTGCATTTCATGAACGGAAATAACGGCATAGAGAATTTTCTTTTCGCGACCGTAATAAGCTCCTACGGCATCAATCATGGTAACCCCATGCGGGAGTCTTGATTTTAACACATCCGCAATCTCCGGTCCATGCTCCGTTATCGCTTCTATTTTGATGAAGTTGTATCCGGTGAATACCTTATCTAGTACGATCGAAGACATAATTTGAGAAACAATCGTATATATTGCAATATCGAGCCCAAATATAATTCCAGCGAGTAAAATAATCGCTCCATGAAAAATGATTTGATAGCTTCCCATTGATTTTCCAGTCTTAATCGACAAATACTGGAATATGATTGAAGTTCCTCCACCGCTGGTTCCAGCGTTGGCAAGGATACCGTTTCCGATACCCCCTAGAATTCCACCAATGATTCCGCTCGTAATCAAATCATTGCCCAAAATACTGACAGGCGCCTTATATACCATGATGGCAGAACCGATGACGGATGAAATTAAAGTGTAGATAATAAATCTCTTGCTTAATTTTTTCCACCCAAATATAAGCAATGGAATTTGAAACACAAATACCAAAAGACCAAGGTTGATGAGGGTGCTACCGCCAGTAACCATACTCACAACATTGATAATTAACTGCGAAAGACCGGTGACTCCACCGGTATATAATCCAACAGGATCAAGGAAAAAAACAATCCCGAGGACGGATATTGCCGTACCAAGAATGACTTGATACAGGGTTTTTGCTTCTTTTTTAAAATTAAAGTTCTTCATGTATTAACGAACGTTGTCTCCTGGTTCTAGATTTTTGTCTGCTTCAATGATATACAACTTATGGTCTTCCGTTTCTCCGCAAAGAATCATTCCTTCGGATAGTTCTCCTCGAAGTTTAACGGGTTTTAAGTTTGCGATTACAAGCAATTTTTTTCCCAACACTTCTTCTGGTTTATAAAATTCAGCGATCCCTGAAACAATCTGTCTAACTCTGTCTCCTGTATTGATTTCAAATACAAGAAGTTTTTTTGCGTTTGGATGTGCTTTCGCAGAAATTACTTTTCCAACAAGAATATTTACTTGTTCAAAAACATCGATTCCGATTTCCGGTTTCTCTATGACTTCTTTATGCTTTTGTGTAGGATTCATCATATTTTTAATCGCTTCTACTTCAGTATCGTAATCAAGTCTTGGGAATAGGTGAATCGGCTGATTGGTCACAACATAATTTGATTTTTTTCCAAAATCAAAAGACTCGAATGTTTGGTATTTTTTTTCAACATTCAGTTCTTCAAAAATCTTGTTTGGAGTCTCTATGAGTACGGGGATGTATAAAATTGTCGCAAGACGAATCGATTCAAGCAGATGATACATTACCATCTCAAGCGTGTCTCTCAATGACGGATCTTTCGCAAGATCCCATGGTGATGTTTCATCTATAATCTTATTGGTTCTAGCAATCAATCTAGATACTTCGAATAAGGCATTGGATACTTTGAACTCGTCCATAAAAAATTTATAATCGACAAATACTTTCTTGGAAATCGTCTCAAGATCCAATGCAAATTCCTTGTATGGATGCTCTGTCATCTTGTTTGAGACTGATCCGTTGAAGTATTTATTGACCATTGAAATAGAACGACTGACTAAATTTCCAAGGTCGTTGACAAGATCGGTATTGGTTCTGGTCACATAATCCTCAGGAGTAAACATTCCGTCATTTCCGAAGGGCAACTCTTTAACGATATAATATCTAAAAGGATCCAGTCCGTATTTTTCTGTCAACTGTTCAGGATAAATGACATTGCCTTTGGATTTAGACATTTTTCCATCTTTCATCATATACCATCCATGAGCAAATAACCTGAATTTAATCGGTATATTTAATGCCATTAACATGATTGGCCAATAAACTGCATGAAATCGAAGGATGTCTTTTCCAACAACGTGAACCACTTCATCCCCATTCACCCAGTACTTCTGATATAGAGAATCGTCTTTTGAGTCATATCCCAAAGCGGTGATATAATTGCTTAATGCATCAATCCAAACGTATATGACATGTTTGGGATCGCTTTTTACTTTGATTCCCCAATCGAAAGCGGTTCTTGATACGCTTAAGTCTTGAAGTCCGGATTTCACAAACTGAACCACTTCATTCTTTCTGGTTTCAGGTGTGATGAATTCTGGATACTTATCAATAAATTCAAGTAATCTGTTTGCGTATTTTGATAGACGCAAAAAGTAGGTTTCTTCTTTGACAATATTGGTCTCTCTTCCACAATCAGGACATAAATGTCCATCAATGAGTTGAGTTTGAGTAAAATAAGCTTCGCAATACATGCAATAATTTCCACTATATTCACCAAGATAGATGTCATCTTGTTTTAATAGTCGATCAAAGATGTTTTCAACAACGACTTCATGTCGTTGTTCGGTCGTTCTAATAAAATCGTCATTTTCAATTGCCAGTCCCTTCCATAATTCTTTGGCTAGTCCGGCAATGTAATCGACATGTTCCAAGGGTGTCTTTCCAAGCGCTTTGGCAGCTTCTTGTATTTTAAGCCCATGTTCGTCGGTACCTGTCAAAAAATGGGTATCAAAGCCCATTTCTTTTTTATAGCGAGTAAGTGTATCACAGAGGCAGGTTGTATAGGCACTTCCGATGTGAAACTTTCCGCTTGGATAGTAAATTGGAGTTGTAATATAAAATGTTTTCTTCATAAGTTCCTCTTAATTAATCATGTATTGTGTTACTTTGATAACTTGAAGTTTAACAGCATCACCTAATAAAGCAGAGATGATTTCAAATGCAAATTCATACACCGCACCAGCTCCAATACCGGTAATGATTCTTCCATCTCTGACGGCTTTTTGCTTTTGTCTGATGCCTCGGGGCATATGTACTTCGGTAGATGGAAAAGAAGTGTAATTGACTCCATCAAGAAATCCTAGCACACCGAATACTGTCGGACCTGCGCAGATAGCCATCAACCATTTGTTTTGAGAGTGGAACGTTGTGACCAAGTCCAAAACCGATTTTGTTTCTCGTAACACTTTGGCGTGTTTTCCTCCAGGAATGAAGATTCCATCATAATCGTTCGTATTGATTTTTTTCATCAATACTTCAGGAATGACTTCGGTTCCATAGGAACCCTTCACGGTTTTGTTGTTGAAGACACTGACGAATTCGCATATAATACCCGCTCTTCTTAGAAGGGCAACGGTTCCGAGCGCTTCGATATCTTCGAAACCATCGGATAATAAGCAAGCAATTTTCATGAACATTCACCTCACTTATAATTATTTTTTTGGGTTTATATTGGTTTGTAAATAATCTTGATATATTTTGTTTTTTGGAAGTCCGGTTAAAGCTGAGACCCTCTTCATGGCTTCCGTTTTTGTAAGTCCATCTTTAATGAAAAAATCCACTTGATCTACAATTGAGAGATGGGAATGATTGAATTCAGTCTCTTGATTTCCAGATACGACGATAACCATTTCTCCTTTAAGGGGTTCTAGAGTCATGCATTCGGAAATCGGTCCGTGGATAATTTCTTCAAATGTTTTTGTCAATTCTCTGGTAATGGAAATCACTCGGTTGCCAAAAATCGTATACATATCTTCTAAAAGTTCTTTGAGTCTGTGTGGCGCTTCATAGAATACAAGAGTCTCTTTTCTGTATTTCAAATCTTCAAGTTCTTTTAACCTCTTGGTTTTCTTGGGATCAAGAAACCCAAGAAAAGTGAAGGGTAAAACTTGAATTCCTGAAGTGACCAATCCAGTAAGAACGGCATTGGCTCCCGGTAAGGCAACGACATGAAACCCTTGTTCTCTTGCCCTTTTTACGATTTCAAATCCGGGATCGCTAAGCAAAGGCATTCCTGCGTCGCTAATCAAAGCGACGGTATTGCCTTCTTTTAACAGGGTAAGAATTTCATCCGATGCTTCATGCTTGTTATGCTCATGATAGCTTTTCAACGGTCCTGAGATTTGATAATGAGATAATAGTTTTTGACTGACTCTGGTATCTTCAGCAAAAATGACTTTAGATTCTTTCAATATTCTGATACTGCGTAAAGTCATGTCTTCCAGATTTCCAATCGGTGTCGGAACCAAATATAATGTCGGCAATTCCTGAGTGAAACTTTTCTGTCTTAACAAAGGAATCATCCCCTTTTGTAATTAAATATTTCCTGCACTTCTGAAGTATAAGAGCCGTCTTCATTGTAAATAAAGAGCGGTTCTAGAAGTTCCATACTACCAGTTTGTGAATTGGATTTCGCATCAATTAATACCATCAATGCTTTCTTTCCTTTTTTTGGATAAACATATTGCATTCGCTTCAAGTGGAAACGATGCTTGTTTAGCAAAATAATAATTTCTTCAAGTCGATCAACTCGGTGAATGAAGACGAGAGAGCCGTTTGTAGAAAGTAGCCTCTTCGCTTCAAGAATCATGTCTTCCAACTTTAATGTGGTTTCGTGTCTCGCGTTTGTTCGATCTTGAACTTGATTGAATACTTTGACGTCACCCGCTTTGAAAAAAGGGGGATTACATGTAATGATGTCAAATGAACTGTCTTTGAATACCTCGTGAGCATTTTTGATATCTTGACAAAGGATGTTGATTTGATTTTCCAAATGATTATATCTTACAGAGTCCATCGCGTATTCACACGCTTGTTCTTGAATGTCAATTCCAGTAATTTGTGCTTTAGTCTTTAAAGTAAGAAACAGCGGAATTGGAGCGAATCCGGTTCCAAAATCAAGGATATTCCGAACTCTCGGTGTTGTATTCACAAAATGTGCAAGAAGAATCGAATCGATGGAAAATGATAAGAGTTTCTTGTTTTGATAGATTTTCAGGCCTTCATAAGCCATCAAATCATGAAGTTCTCTTTCCATAAAACACTATTCTTCCAAGTCTTTTAAATCGTGTCCGTTAGAATCCAGTTCCTCTTCTGTAGCTTTTTGTTTGAACTGAATTTCTGATACGTGATAAAATGCAGAGCCACCACTTTCATGATCCACTTTTACAATTTGTGTCAAGAAATTAACTTGTGTGACTCTTGCTCTTCCTTCAGGAGTTGTAACATACGAATCCTTCTTTGGAAGCTCTTTTCTGTATTGTTTGTATGCTTCATCTTCATAGTTAATACAACAAAGAAGTTTTCCGCAAAGCCCTGAAATGTTTGATGGATTTAGTGATAAATTTTGATTCTTTGCCATTTTGATGGAAACAGGTTGAAATTCACCTAAGAAAGTAGTGCAGCAAGTCAAATAACCACACGGACCGATTCCACCCAATACTTTAGCTCCATCTCTAGCTCCAACTTGTCTAAGCTCGATTCTCAAGTGAAACTCGGTAGCCAAATCTTTAACCAATTCTCGGAAATCCACTCTTCCTTCTGCGTTAAAATATATAATCAATTTCGATCGGTCTAGTGTGAATTCGCAGTTTAATAGTTTCATCTCAAGTTTGTTTTGTTTGACAAGGCTTGAAGTTCTCTCCATAACCCTTACTTCACTTAAAATATTCTCTTCATACATTCGAATATCTTCATCCGTTGCAATTCTTAAGATTGGTTTTAGTGGAGAAACCAAGTCCTTTTCTTCGATTTCAAGAAGGTCGGAGACAACAAATCCCAACTCAATTCCTCGGATGGTTTCGACAACAACTTTATCCCCTTTTTTGATAGGCAATTGATTGTAGTCGAAATGATATTTTTTTCCCAATTTTTCAAATTGGATTAGTGCGACTTGATAAGCCATAGTAATAACCTCTTTCCAGTGTTAGTAACAATTTGTCAAATGCAAATTGGACATTGATATTATACTTTAGTCTAAGTTTTAAACCTAGCATCATGTCTAGAATGTCTTCTATCCATTTTTGTGACATTCTTGTAGATAGTTTCTTGAAAATGTCCTCTTGGTCTTTAAAAATGATTTGGTCCAAATGTCTTAGTTTGTAAGTCATGACGTCTTTTTGAAACAGAATCATCATGGATAAGACAAAATCGACTCGAGTCGAGTCTTTGATGAATGTATCTTTCTTCTCTTTGAAATCAAGGATTGCAGAACCTGATTTATTTGCAAAGGAATCGAAAGTATCCTTCACAAACGTGATTAGATCCAATAAATCCTGATCCTTCGAAATCTGTGTAGCCTCATCATAGTTGTTCGTATATTCGGGAATGGCCTGTGCAAAAAGAGTTGGTACTTTATTTTTCAAAAGGTCCGCTTGAATCAAATCTTTATCAATTGGTTTAAAATGAATCACCTGGGCTCTAGAAACGATGGTCTTTAACAAAGAGTTGATTTGATCAGTTACCATAATTTGGTAAATATCCGCTCCGGGTTCTTCCATTGTTTTCAACAGCGTATTTGCGCTTTCTTGATTTAAACGTTCTGCTTCGTCGATAATATAAACTCGAGGACCATTCTCAACAGATGCTTTGGAAAATTCATTAATCAAATCTTTCATCTGTTTCTTTTTGATTTGCTCGCCATCTCGAGTAACAATAAACACATTGGGATGGGTATCATGATCTATTCTTTTGCAGTTATGGCAAATACCACATGGATTGTGGTCGGCATCGGGTGAACTGCAAAGTAATGCTTTTGCAAAGAAAACTGCGGTATCAAACCTCTTAGTACCTTTCGGTCCTTCAAAGATATAGGCATGTGCAAGTTTATTGTATTTAAAACTGTTTTGTAGTATTCTTGCCACATGACTTTGATAGGTGGATAGTGATTCAAAAGTTGTATTGTTCATATGAACACCACCTAAATCAAGGACTCAATCAAAGCGATTGCTTCCTTGCTAACATCATCTATCGATCTTTCTCCATCAATTCGTCTAATTCTATCAGGATACTTTGAAATCAAATCCATATATCCTTGGTAAATCATTTTATGAAACTCGAGTTTTTCCAAATCCAATCGATTGACCTCTCGATTTAAGGTATCGAATACTCTTTTGAGTCCGACTTCAGGGCGTACATCGACGAAAATCGTCAATTCAGGAAAAGTGTTTTCAATTGCAAACTGATTGATTTGCATTACCTCGTCTATACCGAGCTTTCGAGCAATCCCCTGATACACTAAGGAACTGTCGACAAAACGGTCGCAGAGAATCAATTTACCGTGATTGAGAGCAGGTCTGATCTTTTCAACCAAGTGTTGTCTCCTCGATGCCGCAAATAATAACGCTTCGGTTCTTGCATCCATTTCAAGATGATCTTTATCGAGCAAAATATCTCTGATTTTCTCAGAGATGCGAATTCCGCCGGGCTCTCTGGTCGTTAAAACTTGAAGCCCTTTATTTAAAAAGTGTTTTTCAACTTCTTTGATGATTGAAGTTTTTCCAGAACCTTCCGTTCCTTCAAATGAAATAAAAAGACCTTTCACATTTTCACCTGCTTTACATTCTATTATCTCATAAATCGGCCGATTTTTAAATATATTATTTTATCTACCTCTTCGAATATGATACAATAAATAAGAAGGCATGGTGATGGTATGCAAATTGATGTGCACAATCTATCCTTTTCTTACGGACATAGAACGGTAATCGATAGTTTATCGCTCAGTTTGTCAAGCGGAGACTATCTTGTCATTCGCGGTAAGAACGGAACCGGAAAATCCACATTTATTAAATGTTTACTTGGTATGAATCCCGTTAAAAACGGGATGATTTTTTACGACCATCAAGACATTAATTATTTTAAAGAGTGGACCTGCTTAGGATATGTGAGTCAAAAATTCGAAGATTTCAATTACGAATTTCCAATCACTGTAAATGAATTTTTGTCTGTATCCAGTCTCAGAAAAACAAGTCAATCAAACAGACTGAAAGCATTGGATCAAATGGGAATCCTCGAACTGTTGAATCAAAACATTAACAATCTTTCTGGTGGTGAACTGCAAAGAACTTTTATCGCTAGAAGCATGCTCAACGATCCCAAGCTTCTTATTCTTGATGAACCCACTGCTTCGATTGACAAACTATCAACTGAATATTTTTTCAAAGCAGTCAATCAATTAAATCTTCAAGGCGTTACAATCATATTGGTGACACACAATGAATCGCTAGGTCATCTTAATTATTCACACGTCCTTACGATGTTTTCAGACGGAACAAACACATTCCAAACTAGGGATCGTTGTGATTTATCGGAGGTGGACTTCTAATGGTCTTATCCTTCTTTACAGACTTGTTTCAACAAGATTTTATGCTTAGAGCATTACTTGCGGGTCTAATCCTCGGCGTTCTTGCGCCAGTCATTGGTTCCATCGTTGTAATCCGTAGATTATCATTCATCGCAGATACGCTTGGACACTTTTCCTTGGTAGGTATCAGTGTCAGTTTGTTCTTATCAACTCTTGGAATTTCTATTTTCTTTGAAAGGCCGTTATACCTTGGAATTCTTTTCTCCGTTGTCGGAGGATTATTGGTAGAATTGTTCCGAAGGTCTTATAAAAACTATAAAGAAATTTCAATGGTCATCGTTATTTCCATCGGTGCTGCATTGAGTGCAATATTTTTCTCATTGTCTAAGAAAACCGGATCCTTGTATAATTATCTATTTGGATCAATCTTGACGATAACCAATTATTACGTCATCTTGATTTTAATAACCGCAGTCATTGTTTTCGCCTTGTTTATTATCTTTGGAAAACAAATAGTAGCGGTCAGTTTTGAAGAATCCAATGCTAAAATGCTTGGAGTCAATGTAGGCTTGTTCCAGTTTCTATTTATGATTATGTTAAGTATTGTTGTCAGTGTTTTGCTCGAGTCCGTTGGAGTTTTGTTGATATCCTCGATGATGATTATTCCTGTCGCGGCAGCTATGAAGGTTGGATGGTCGTACAAATCCACTACAATAATTGCTATCGTATTTTCAGAATTGAGTGTGTTCTTTGGACTTTGGATGGCTTATTCATTCACAATTCCGAGTGGTGCAGCTATCGTCAGTATTAATGTTATCCTCTTGATGGCAATCTCATTCATCAAAAAAATCAGATCTCGAAAACTAGTGAAAAAAGAGCCTATAACAAACGAATCTGCTGAGTAAAAAAAAAGACAGTTCCGATGAAAGGAACTGTCTTATTTATTTATTCTGCTTTTTTCTTTGCATCTTGTAAAGCGGTCTTGAATATCGATTTTACTTGATCTGATTCCAAGAATGGAATCAAAGTATCCACCGAGATTCCGACGTCTTCACCTGCGTTAATCCGTTCAATCAATTCATTGATGGTCGAATCTTTTACAAATGGAAGAAATGAGGCAGGGTTCACATCAATCTTTTTTTCCAATGCGGCTTTGAAAAGTCTATTAACATCCTCAGCTTCTATGAATGGCAATAAAGTTACAGTACATAGCTTTTCTTTATCAATTTCATTGTTCAAGATGGAGTCAACAAGTTCTTTTTTTTCTTCGTCTTCTAAAAATGGTAACATATGGATTAATTTCATATTATTTCTTCTCCTTTAGTTTTTTGATTTCGTTGTAGGTCATCAAATGCCATAACGATTTTAGATTGCATAGATAGTTCCCATCTAAGTGTTTGTGAATGATCAATTGCCTTTCTTCAAGTGATAATCTTGGCCATAGTATCTCACTGATTTCTAAGTTGTGATCCATTAACAAATACAAGGCGTACTTTCTCTCGCTTTCTGATAGTTTGTGAATGATATCTGTCAGTTTCAACTTCTCTACTCGGTTCAACACAACCTCGTGGATGATAAATTCACGTTGATGATTATGAAACAAATCATCTAGACTATCGGTTTCAATCTTCACATCAAGACAAAGTAATTCTTCCAAACTGACCGAATATAGGTCCATCAAATAACAAAGATTGTCGATTGAAGGTAGCGCTAAACCTCGTTCCCACTTTGATACTGCCTGATGAGACACATACATCGTTTCAGCCAAGTCATCTTGCGTGAATTCTTTTGTTTGTCTTAGTTCAGTTAGTTTTTTGCCTATTTGGATTAAATCGAGCAAAATATCACCTGCTTTCGTAACTTTAAGACGATTCCATTATATCACTTTGAAAATTATTTGGAAGCAACCGTTAGTTGCCAACAAAAAAACACGCTTAAATCTATAAGCATGTTTAAAAATTATTCATAATCTACTCTAGAAAGATAGAGTCCTCCTGCGGGTGCGAGGTGGATGGTTCTCTTTCGGCTTTTCTCTTCCAGAAGTTCTTGAACTGACACTTTAAGATTACCTTGAGCAATTTTCACGAGCGAAAACACCATCAGACGAATCATATATCTCAAAAAACCGTCTCCTTCGAAGACAATTTCAACGTAATTCGGAAAGAGTTGAACTTCTGCTTTATAGATAGTGCGAATCTTTGAGTCTTTTTCTCCTTTTGAAAAACTGGTGAAATCATGAGTTCCAATGAAGCATGCACATTCTTCTTGTAAACGATTCATGTCCAAACTACCCACGTACCATTCAAAATGACGATTCAAAGGATTAAACTCATTCAGATTTAAACGGTATCGATATTCTTTCTTCAATACGTCATATCTGGAATGAAAAAGTGGATGCACCAACCGAGCTTCCATGACATGGATGTCTTTAGGTAATCGCTTGTTCAAGTAATAGAGCCAACGTTCAGGAGTTTCTTCCCTATCGGTATCAAAATGGATGACTTGTGCCAGTGCATGTACGCCCGCATCGGTTCTAGATGCGCCAGAAATTCTGGTCGGTTCTTGATGAATTTCAGATACGATTTTCTCGATTTCGCCTTGAACGCTTCGATCTTTAGATTGAATTTGAAAGCCAGAAAATTCCGTTCCGTCATAGGTTATCTTCATCATCATTCTTTTTGAGTGTTGCACTTTGGTCACGATGACGATTCGTTCAATTTTACCATTTTTCACGCCAATTTTATACATCTGTCCATCGGCAAGCCAGCCATAAGTCATTCCATCTTTATGAAAAGGAATCACGATATCTTCAAACCACTCTTGGTGCTCTTCGCAAAATGCAAATACTTCAGGACGATTTAAGATAACAGTTTTGTTATATTTCAAGCCACAATCTTCAGTCAAATCTCCAAGTGAAAACATCATTTATATCACCTTTAGTACGATGGAGAGCGCAAAGCAAGCTGCTGTAAAAAGGCTCGTCATCAAATCTGAGAAATTAAATTTCAATTCATATATACGCGTTCTTGGTTTGCCTGGAATAAAATTTCTTGATTCCATAGCATCGGCCAAATCTTCACTTCGTTTAAAAGCGATGATGAACATCGGAACCAATAAACTAATCACTTGTTTGACTTTGTCTTTTAATTTTCCTTCAGAAAAGTCTGCACCTCTTGAGGCTTGAGCAAGCATAATCTTGTTTGCTTCGTCAAGAATGGTTGGAATGTATCTTAAACTAATGGATATGATTAATGCGAAGTCTTCAGAATTCATTCCAATGACTTTCATTGGCCTTAAAAGTTTTTCAAGACCTTGAGTCAAATCTGTCGGTTTCGTCGTTATCGTCAATACCGTTGATAGTGTTATGATGATTAAAAGACGGATGACGACGAATATACTCATCTCTACCCCTTTTTCATACACTTTGAATGAGAAAGGCGCAAATGTAGGACCATAGTGAAAATAACTGAGGATGAGATAAATTCCTGCAATCCATGCTAGGAGCAACAAAAAATTGAAACGTTTGAAATGAGCCAAATATCTCCAGAGAACAGTAATGGCTACTATTGAAGCGATGCTCGAATAAGAAAGGGACATGGATTGGTTGACCAAAAGAGTTCCTTCTTGGTTGAACAAGATTTGAAATAAGAAGGTAAAAATTAAAAGAATGAAGATGGGCTTGAGCCCTTTGATGATTCTGATAATCGATAATCTGCCAATGATCAACAATACGACAGACACTGAGAAAGCAATTAGAAGTTGAGTAATGTTTTCCAAAAGAAATAAAGCGACCATTAAAAATACGATGCTGACGATTTTTGTTCTAGGATCAAGTTTATAGAAAAATCCGCTTCCAGGAACAAATTGACCGATGACGATGTTTTTCATTTCGTCATCACCTTCTTCAACTCTTCATAGGCTTGATCGACCGTCTTTTGATAGGGGTTGATATCCAAATGAAATTGGTCCTTCAGTCGTCGAAGGACTTTTATCGTTTCAGGAAGACCTAGGGCCCATTTAGTCAATTCTTCTTTTTTGAATAGGTCCTCCTCGTTTCCATCATATACTAAATCACCGTCGTTTAAAACGATGACACGATTTGCGAACTCATAAACCAAATCCATATCATGTGTGATAATCACGATGGTCTTCTTTGTCTCTTTTTGAATGTTTTTAAATAATTCCATGAGTTGTCTTTTTCCAAATGGATCGAGTCCGGATGTGGGTTCATCTAAAACAAGAATATCAGGATCCATTGCTAAAATACCGGCAATTGAAACCCTCTTTTTTTCTCCACCAGATAAATTAAATGGATTGCGTTTTAAATAGGATTCATTCAATCCAACGAGATGTATTGCTTCAACCGCTTTAGCCTTTGCTTCTTCAAACGATATTTTGAAGTTTAACGGTCCAAACATAATGTCCTTTTCGACTGTTTCTTCAAATAACTGATATTCTGGGAATTGAAATACGAGTCCCACATGTTTTCTTAATAAGTTATAGTTCGTTTTTTTATCTCTTTTTTTAGTAATGATTTTTCCATTGATTTCCACTTCTCCCTCAGTTGGAAAAATCAAAGCATTCATATGTTGTGCTAAAGTCGACTTTCCAGACCCGGTATGACCGACAAGACAAATAAATTCATTTTCATCTTCAATAGAAAGAGTGATTTTGTTTATGGCTTGATAGTCACCAACTTGATACGAAGCATATTCGTGGCTTACTTCTCTAAAGTGTATTCCCATAAACTATCCCTCCATTCCTTGTTAGACTGTTCATCAAGCAAATTCGCAAGACGCAAAGAAATCGGAAGTTCAAGATTCGCTTCTTTTATTTTATCGGGTTCGGATAAAACTTGTTCTCTCGAGCCATCCAAAAAAATTTCTCCTTCTTTGAGCACAATCAACCGATCCGCCAATAGAGCTTCCTCGATATCATGTGTAATCATGATGATTGTTAGTCCTTCTTCGTGTAATTTTTTAATATATTTCATTAAGTCTTCTCTTGCGTAGGGATCGAGCATTGATGTCGCTTCGTCAAAGATGATAATTTGAGTTTTCATCGCTAGTATTCCTGCGATAGCAACTCTTTGCTTCTGACCTCCGGAAAGTGTGGCGGGTTCCTTCTCCAAAAAAGACTCAACCCCGACTTTTGACGAAAAAAAGTCGATGGCTTGGAGCATCTCTTCTCTTGAAAAACACAAATTTTCCATTCCGAATGCAATATCATCTTTTACCGTGACACCGACAAATTGATTATCCGGATTTTGAAATACAATCCCAATTTTTTTTCTAATATCGTAGGCTGAATCATCAGTTAACAATAAATCGTCAATGTAGACTCTGCCTTCTTGAGGCTCAAGCAGTCCAACAATCGCTTTCGCGAGTGTGGATTTCCCTGATCCGTTATGTCCAAGAACGGCCACCCATTCACCTTTTAAAATTTTAAGATTGATATTTTTTAGAATCATTCTTTTCTGATTGTAGGAGAAATTCAATCCCTCTACTTGTACCTTAGACATCTTATCACCTGCGCTCATTCATTATATCAAATCTGATTAGAAAAAGCGAACGAATTCCCGTTCATTCGCCTTGTAAATGTCATCTCTTTGAGTTGAATCCATGTAAGATATCGAGGCTCTCGAATACAATATGTTCCACTGATTCCTCTGTTTTTGAGAATACCTCATTATCGTTTGCGTTTGATAACATAATGATTTCAATCTCATCCTCTGGATAATAAGAGTTAATACTTCTAACTCCGGGGCCGCCTCCGGTATGGTAATATTTTTTTCTTTTTATTCCTTCTGCATTCTCTTTTTCAATAAACAGACCATATCCATAATCGGTGCTGTCAATGATTTGTACTTGAGAAGAAGTCATTTTTTGAATGTTTTCTTTATTTATAACTGCTCCAGAATATAGAGCTATGTTCCACTTGTGAAGATCTTCTACTGTAGACAGTAGTGCTCCGCCCCCACCCGCAATCCTCATATCGATGAACCTTGCATTTTGAATCTGTCCATTTGATACATCATAGCCTTGCACTCTACCAGGGACGATTTTTTGGTAATCATCGAAATCAGTGTTGTTCATTTCAAACGGTTCAAAAAAATACTTTTTCAAAAAATCGATGTAACTCATCTTAGAAATAATTTCAATAATATATCCCAACAGTAGATATCCTGAGATGGAGTATTCAAACTTTGATCCCGGGTTGAATGACAAAGGCAAAGATTGAAACAAATGAATGAGTTCTAAATTAACGTTATTGCTTCGTAACACATCGTTAAAATCAGTGTCCAAAGAAAACCCTTGGATTCCAGATGAATTGGAAAGAAGGTGATGCATTAGGATTGAATTACCACTCGGATAATCAACAATCACTTTGGAAACCGGATCATTCAAAGAAATTTTACCGGATTCAACTAATTTAAGAATTCCTGCGGCTGTAAACTGCTTAGTAATGGAAGCGATTCGATACACAGAATTTATTTCGTTTTTCGTCCCCAGTTCACGGTTGGAAAATGCGTAAGATTTCTTAAAGAGTACTTTCCCTTTGAAAGAAATCAGAACGGATCCTGAATAACCATGTTTTTGGATTGTATTATCCAGTTTGATTAGTGCATCCGATATACTCATGGTTCTTCTCCTTATCATAGAAAAGCTTGTTTTAAATCCCAAACCGTTATAATACCTAAAATTGCTTCTGAACTTAATCCATGCTCAGTCACAAAAAGAATTTCAAGTTCCCTGTCTTCTTCATAGTCTTTTTCAAAAGAAATTAGTGCTTCATATATATCTATGTCTTTAGGAATAAAATCAAAATATTGTGTAGGATCATTGTCAAGATCCATTGCTTCCAAAAGATCTTGCATCTTCATATCTTTTTTTACGATTCCTTTGTTATCCATCATCATATAATGAAATAAGGTTCGTTCCGTAAAGACACCTTTGAGTTTATGATTTTCGACAACTGGAATATTGGAGTAGTTGTTTTTTTTCATTAGATTAATCATATCTTCAATCGAATCATCTAAACAGGCTACACTCAATTCTCTGATAGGACGCATAACCTCTAAAACTCTTTTTGGCCTTATAATACGATTGACAACCTTTTTGAATCTAATTAAAAATTCTTCAGTCGGCTCAGCTACCCCTTCATTATGAACCATGATGTTTCTCAGTTGTGCAGCTTGGGACAAAATCTCAAAATTGTCTTTATCAGAAATAATCGGATTGCTTTTCTTTCCTTTGATTCGATACAGAGTCCCCATAAAACTGGACTCTGAAAAGCGACCATCATTATACTCAATTCGTAAGTGTCGCTCAAGGTCGTTGAAGAATTTCAAAAAGTCTTCATTTATCAGCATAAACATCACCTCTTTATTCATTATATAACTTATGATGACGAAAGTAAACTTTGCATGAATTCATTGAAATCAACTTTTAAAAATTCATCGTATCGGTTATAATTGAAACGAACGAAAGCGAGGTCTACTATGGATCTAAAAAAAGAATCTATTGAACTGCATAAACTACTCAAAGGGAAAATAGAAATCAAACCACGAGTGAAAATAAAAAATAGCCAAGATCTTTCTTTAGCCTATACTCCTGGTGTCGCTTTTGCGTGTCTTGAGATTAAGGATGCGCCAGAAAAAAGTTATCTATATACAAGAAGACACAACATGGTTGCGGTTATTACTGACGGTACTGCTGTGTTGGGACTTGGCGATATAGGGCCTCTTGCTGGAATGCCTGTAATGGAAGGCAAATGCTTATTATTCAAAACATTTGCTGGTGTCGATGCGTTTCCTCTTTCAATTAAATCCAAAAATGTAGACGAAATCGTTCGTACTATTTACTTGCTTTCAGATAGCTTTGGAGGAATAAATCTAGAAGATATTTCAGCTCCAAGATGTTTTGAAATTGAAAATAAACTTAAAGAGATTTGTGATATTCCAATTTTTCACGATGATCAACACGGCACTGCCATTGTAGTAAGTGCCGCCTTACTCAATGCATTGAAAATTGTTGATAAAAAAATTGAGGATGTTTCAATTGTAATAAACGGCGCTGGTGCCGCAGGAATTTCCATTGCAAAATTCATACACTCTTTAGGCGCAAGATACATTACGTTATGTGACCGAGATGGGATACTCACATCGGGTAATGCCAAAAATTCAGTTCAAGCCAGTTTAGCACAAAAATTAAACTCACACAATAAATCAGGTCTACTAAAAGATGCTTTCGTAAACTCTGACGTCTTCATTGGAGTTTCAGGCCCCCATTGTGTAACCAAAGATATGGTTCGCTCGATGGCGGATAAATCCATTGTATTTCCGCTTTCAAATCCAACTCCTGAAATTTCCAGAGAAGATGCGCTGGATGCAGGAGCTACTGTCGTAGGTACAGGAAGTTCTAGCTATCCAAACCAGATAAATAATGTTCTTGCATTTCCTGGAATCTTTAGAGGAACCCTGGATGCTAAAGCAAAGGAAATAACAAATGAAATGATGGTAAGCGCATGCTACGCCATTGCAAGTGCGGTTCCTTCCGAAAAACTATCTCCAGATTACATTATACCCTACGCTTTTGACAAGAAAGTTCATAAATTAGTTGCTCAAGCTGTCAAACGGACATCAAAAGCTTCTAAGAAATAAGAAAATTATCCACATAAATAAGATGGCCCTAAAGGACCATCTTTCTTTTTTTTGAAATGATAAAAAGACCTTTGATAACGTTTTCTTCACTTTAGCACTTTACAATACTAAAGTGTTCGGTTATAATGGTCGAGAGGTGAAATTACATGAAAAAATTATTAGCTACAATTTTAGTTGCATTACTATCGGTTACAATGTTTGGATGCGTTTCAGGTCCTGTAAACACATGGTCAGAAATTGAAGAAAGAGGATATTTTATTGTGGGTCTAGATGATACGTTTGCGCCAATGGGATTTCGTGACGACGAAGGAAATCTAGTCGGTTTTGACGTTGACTTGGCAAAAGAGGTCGCAGACCGACTTGGTGTTGATGTTGTCTTTCAACCAATTGACTGGGATGCCAAAGTATTAGAATTGAATAGTGGATCCATTGACATGATTTGGAACGGTCTAACAATCACAGAATCAAGACTCGAGGAAATGTGTTTTTCGAACCCCTATATTGCGAATACACAGATGATTATGATTAAGTCCGGTTCATCCATCGATACAATCAATGATTTGGTTGCCCAAAAAGTGGGTGTTCAAATCAGCAGCGCATCCGAAAGCGCTGTGGAGGATAATGATTTAAGTTCCCAGTTTTCTGAAGTTGTTAAATACGATACTTTCAATCTTGCGTTATTAGAACTAGAGAATGGTACGATTGATGCGGTTGTCATTGATGAAATCATGGGCAGATACATCATGAGTCAATCTGTCGGAGTTTATTCGGTCGCAAGTGAAAATTTCGGTTCAGAAGAATATGGCGTTGGATTCAGACTAGAATCTACTTCTATTAGAGACATGATTAATCAAGCTTTGCAAGATATGATTGCCGATGGGACTGCAGCTCAAATATCTATCACTTGGTTTGGAGAGGATGTATTTCTGTCCTAATGTCTTATTTAATTGATACAATCAAATACCTGGGAACAGGTGCCTTTGTATCTATTCAAATTTTCGCAGTCACGCTTGTACTTTCTGTACCAATCGGGATTTTATTCGCGATTTTATATCGAACCCACAAAATTCCAAGAACGATCATCTCTGGATATACTTGGTTCTTCAGAGGAACTCCATTAATGCTTCAACTTTTCTTTTTTATGTTTGGATTGCCCGCAATTGGAATCCCGGTCAATCGAATGACTGTTGCTTTCATCGCATTTGTTATCAATTATAGCGCTTATTTTACAGAGATAATTCGAGCAGGGATTGAAAGTGTGCCAAGGGACCAAATAGAAAGTGCTGAAGTGATGGGAGCTACTCAATTGACAACCTATCGATTCATCGTCATTCCACAGGCATTAAGAATCCAAATTCCTGTGATCACAAACGAAATCATTACTTTGATAAAAGATACTGCACTCGTTACAGTCATTGCAATATCCGATTTGATGAGAAACGTAAAAGAAATCGTTTCAAGAGACTTTACGATATCTCCATTTATCTTGGCTGCGTTCTTTTATTTGTTCATCAGTTATATCATTATTTCCATTTTTAAAAAAATAGAGAAAAGATATAATTATCTCGACTCCAAAAGCTTAAGTTAAAAAAAATAGAACCTAGTTTCAATAGGTTCTATTTTTTTGTTAACAAGATTCCTTGTTTTCCATCATGACTTCCAAAATAACGTCGTTCATGTCTTTCATGCCGTCTTTTGCTATTCGGCCGACATAAGTTATCGTTTCATCTGCATCTTTGCCAAGAATTCCACTATAGGGTGGATATACCTTTTTGTTCATTGCGATATAATGACCGATAAAGGCAGACTCTAAACTTGAGGCGATTTTTGAAGCACAGGATGCTTTTGCGCCATCGCATACAATTCCAGAAGCATCTGCCAAAGAATTGACCACGGTCATTTTTATTTGGTCAAGGCCGCCTCCGGCGAGGTAGGTCACTGCAGCTCCAGCACCACAACTTGCACTTATGGCTCCACAAAATGCGGATAGTCTACCAATATGGTTTTTCTGATAAATGGTCAGAAGGTTTGAAAGTGCAAGTGCACGATACATTTCTTCTTCAGGAATCTTATTTTCGATAGCATAGACAATCACAGGGACTGAAGATGCAATTCCTTGGTTACCCGAACCTGAATTGGTAATAACGGGTAAACTAGATCCACACATTCTAGCTTCCGATGCACTTGCCGCAAAAGCTTTCATTTTTCCGAAAGTTGTTTTATCGAAATTAAGAATTGCTTCTCCAATCGAAACTCCATATTGTTTTGAAAATCCTTCTTCCGCAATCTCCATGTTTAAAATGACTTGTGGCCCCATAATGATTTTCAAATCATCAATGTTTGCTTTTTTTGCAAACTCATAAATATTCTCAACGGAAAAGAAACTTCGATCTGTTAAGACACCATAATATTTAAGTAAATCATTTTCGGCTTCGTACAAGACTACATTGTTTTTTAAAATTCGAGTGATATTAGTATGAAGATTCTGAATTTCAACTTCAGAAGAACCTTCTGAATTTTCATATCTGACAATGAAATGAAGATTGAGCGGGGATTTCAATAGTTCAACTTTACAGATGGCTTTTTTTTGCAATTTTTCAACTTCTAAAACATCCGATTCACTGAAGTTTGACAGCACTTCCATCCCTTTACTAGAATCTCCTGCAATCAGTCCGGAAAGCACGCTCGCCTCAACACCATGAAGTTTGGTGTTGGGGACGCTAACACATTTGATATTTTTGAGCAAACTCCCGCTGCATTTAACATTGATTTTTGTTGGAAATCCACCGAGTACTTCTCTTGCTTTCGCACCTGCAAAAGCTATGGCGATGGGTTCTGTACAGCCTAGTGCAGGAACTAATTCTTCTTGAAGTATCTGTAGAAACTCTTTTTCATATGGAACCATTTGTGTATCTCCTTAAGGAATCATTGCCTACCTCGAATTATAACAAATCAATGCTACTTTGTAAATGAAATACGGGATTGGATATAGAAAAAAAGATGACCTCAATTGGAGGTCATCAATGTTTTGATTGGATTAAACTAGTTCGATGATTGCCATTGGGCAAGCATCTCCCAAACGGTTTCCGATGCGGTAGATTCTTGTATATCCGCCATTGCGGTCAGCGTATTTAGGTCCAATTTCTTTGAAAAGCTTCTGTAAAGCTGTTTGATCTTCGATTTTTAAAGTACGAACAGTTTCGGAAGCAATCCTTAAAGAATTCAAATCGCCTTTTTTAGCGAGTGTAATTAGTTTTTCAATCACACGTCTCAGCTCTTTTGCCTTGATGACGCTGGTCTCAATCTTGTCATGCAAAATTAATTGCGTTGCCAAGTCTCTCAATAGCGCCTTACGGTTGTCGCTGCTACGGTTAAGTTTTGTATATCCTCTAGCCATGACTATCCTCCTAACAAATTAGTGTTTTGCTAAGCTTAAATTTAATTCTTCAAGCTTTTGCTTCACTTCTTTTAATGATTTTTTACCCAGATTACGAACTTTCATCATATCCTCTTCGGTTTTCTCGATAAGTTCGCCAAGAGTATGGATTCCCGCTCTCTTCAAGCAGTTGTAACTACGGACTGAGAGATCGAGATCTTCAATCGGTTTTTCAAGATTTCTTGTTGCTTCTTCTGATTTGCGTTCAATCATGAAGTCTTCCGCCATTGCACGGTTTGAGAGTTCAACGATGGAATACAGATGATCAATCATCATTTTGGATGCAACTCCGATGGCTTCTTTCGGTCCGATGGAACCATTGGTCCATACTTCGACTGTCAATTTGTCATGATCGGCATTGTCATCAACTCTGGTTTTGTCTACAGTGTAGTTTGCTTTCACAACTGGAGTAAAAAGACTGTCGATAGGAATGACTCCTACCATGTTGTCGTATTGTGCATTCTTATCTGCGCTGACGTATCCATTGCCTTTTCTTGCATGCAGAACCATACGGAATCTTTTGCCTTTGTTGACATGGCAAATAAAATGATCCGGGTTGACTAATGTCACTTCGTCATCAGCGATGATGTCTGAAGCGTGTACGTCACAAGGTCCATCTACGATGACTTCCAAACGTTTTTCAACATTTGGATCAGGATTGTCGATAGTTAATACGACACCTTTAAGATTGAGAACGATGGTTGTTACATCTTCTACAACATTGTCAATTGCAGTAAACTCATGTTCAACTCCGTCAATTGTAACATTCACAATTGCGGCTCCGGGTAAGGAAGACAATAAAACTCGTCTTAAAGAATTCCCAATCGTGATACCGAAGCCACGATCGAGTGGCGTGATGACGAATCTTCCGTAAAAGTCATCAATTTCTTCAGTAATGGTTTTTGGTTTTTCGAATTTCAAGTCCTTCAAATTAATACCCTCCTATCCGCGAGGCCGTTTTGGTGGACGACATCCGTTATGTGGAACTGGTGTTACGTCTTTAATTGCTGTAATTTCAAGTCCGGCAACTTGCAAGCTACGAATAGCTGCTTCTCTTCCGGGTCCTGGTCCTTTTACCGATACTTCGACTCTTTGCACACCGTTATCCATCGCTGCTTTCGCTGCTGCTTCGCTTGCGATTCCTGCGGCGAAAGGAGTGGATTTCCGACTGCCCTTATATCCGATAGCTCCACTTGAAGACCATGCAATTGCATTGCCTTGTGGATCTGTAATCGTGATAATGGTATTGTTGAAAGTCGAATGAATGTGAGCTACTCCAGAAGGAATATTTTTTTTCACACGACGTTTTTTAGTTGCTTTATTAGCCATATTAATTCATCCCTCCTATTTCTTCTTATTCGCAACGGTTTTTCTTGGACCCTTACGAGTTCTTGCGTTGTTACGTGTGTTTTGTCCACGAACAGGCAAACCTTTGCGGTGACGAATTCCACGATAAGATCCGATTTCCATTAAACGTTTGATGTTTAATGAAACCTCTCTACGGAGATCGCCTTCTACTCTATATTTTTGTACTTCTTGACGAATTCTTACGATTTCGTCGTCTGTCAAATCTTTAACTCTTTTGTCTTCTGATACACCAGCAGCTGCCAAAATCTTTTGCGAAGTTGTCTTGCCGATGCCATAAACGTAAGTTAAAGAGATCACAACGCGCTTTTCTCTAGGAATATCTACTCCTGCGATACGTGCCATTGGTTCCTCCTATTTACCTTGTCTTTGTTTATGTTTTGGATTTTCGCAAATGACCATAACATTGCCATTGCGTTTGATGATTTTACATTTGTCACAGATTTTTTTTACAGATGGTCTAATTTTCATACCATTTACCTCCCTAAAATCTTATAATTTAGTTCATTCGATAGGTTATTCGTCCACGTGTTAGATCGTAAGTTGAAAGTTCAACTTTGACTTTATCGCCTGGTAAAATGCGTATGTAATGCATGCGGATTTTACCAGAAACGTGACCGATAATGCGATGTCCAATTTCCAGTTCGATGATAAATTGGGCATTTGGCAAGACTTCTATTACTGTCCCAATCATTTCGATTACATCATCTTTTTTTGACATTGAATCACTCCTCTTTTAAACCTTTGTCAGGATTTCGTAGCCATCGTCAGTAATCAGAATTGAATGCTCAAAGTGTGCACTCAAAGACTGATCTTGTGTGATGGTCGTCCATCCGTCAGATAATACTTTTACTTCTTTTCTGCCAGCGTTAATCATTGGTTCGATTGCCAGGGTCATTCCTTTTCGTAAGGTGATTCCCCGACCCGGCAAACCAAAATTCGGGATTTGTGGATCTTCGTGAAGGTGCTTGCCAACACCGTGTCCTACGAATTCTCTCACCACTGAGTATCCCAAGCTTTCAGCGTGTGTCTGTATGGCGTGAGAAATGTCCGTTAAGCGGTTCCCGCTTTTCGCTTGTTCAAGTCCTTTAAAAAGACTGTCTTTTGTACCTTCAAGTAATTTTTGAGCTTCTAACGAAATCTCTCCACATGCATATGTCCAAGCTGAATCTCCATGATATCCTTTATACACAGCGCCGATATCGATAGATACGATATCTCCGCTTTGTAAAATCCGTTTCACGGATGGAATTCCATGGACTACTTCCTGGTTAATCGATATGCATGCGGAAGAAGGAAATCCGTTATAATTTTTAAAACTCGGGATTGCATCGTTATCACGAATCGTTTTTTCCACGATTTGATCCAGTTCAAACGTAGAGATTCCAGGCAATACGTGCTTTGATACTTCTTGATGTGCCAAAGCGACAATTCTTCCTGCTTCTCTCATTAAACCGATTTCTCTTGGAGATTTGATCGTTACCACATTAATCACCTAGTTTTTGTGTGATGATTCTGAATACTTTATCTTTTGGCATATCACCATTAACAACGAACAGAAGACCTTTTTTCTTGTAGTAATCGAGTAGTGGTTTCGTCTTTTCGTTGTAGATTTTGAGCCGGTTTAGAACCGATTCTTCCAGATCATCTTCTCTTTGAATCAATGGATGGCCACACAAATCACAAACACAATCCTTCACAGGAGGGTGAAAATGAATATGATAGGTCGCTCCACAATTTGAACAGACCCTTCGACCTGCCATTCTTTCGAGTAGCACCGAGTCATCGACATCCACATTGATGACGGAAGTCAGAGTAATCCCTAATTCATCCATCATTTTGTCAAGAGCCACGGCTTGTGCCTTCGTTCTAGGAAATCCATCAAGCATAAAGCCTTTTGGATAATCCTGTTTGTGTAAAACTTCTTTCACGATATCGTTGGTTATGTCGTCGGGAACCAGTTCACCTTTCCCGATATACTCTTTAGCAAGTTTTCCGATTTCGGAATCCTTAGCCATTTCTTCCCGGTAGATATCTCCGGTGGAGATATGCGTCAGCTGATAATGTTCAAGTAGTCTAGATGCCTGGGTTCCTTTGCCGGCGCCCGGCTTTCCCATAATCAATAGATTTATCATGATTTATCTCATGAAACCTGCATATGCCTTCTCTTGCGTGTCTGTATTGATTTGTTTTGCGGTTTCTAATGCAACACCAACGATAATCAGTAATGATGTACCACCGATATTGGCATAGTTTTGCCCAAGTATCGCGGACGTTATGATTGGTAAACTTGCGATGATAACGAGATACAGCGCACCAATAACGGTGATTCTGAATAACGTCTTCGTAATGTAAGTTTCCGTTTCAGCACCAGGTCTGACACCCGGGATGTAAGCATTTTGTTTTTGTAAATTCTCTGCCATCTGTTGAGGTTTAATCAAAATGAAAGCATAGAAGAATGTAAATACGACAATCAAAACAACATAGAGCAAAAATCCAATTGGTTGAGTGTAAGTAAAGATTTGATTGAACCAGTTGGTTGCCGCTGCAGACGTAACGTTGAGATAACTAACCACCGTCATTGGCAAACTCAAGATAATCGATGAGAAGATAACTGGAATAACACCAGCAGTATTAATCTTGATCGGTATGTTCGATTCCGATTTTCCGGCAAACTTCGAGCTTGCTGGTCTGTTAGCGTATTGAATCGGTATTTTGCGTTGTGAGTCCTGCATGTAAGTCACACCGACCAAAACGAGGATGAACATCAAGATGCTGACACCGAACAAAGCATATCCCTGCCATGCTCCCTGAACAGGAGACGGAGTCGCAATTGCGTTGTTTGGATCGGTGATGTAGTATTGAATCAAGGATGCAATGGTTCCAGGGAAACTCATGATGATACCGGCAACAATCAACATTGAAGAACCGTTTCCGATACCCTTCAACGTAATTTGGTCTGCCAACCAGATCATGAAAGCTGTTCCTGCTGTCAATACGACTGCAATGTAGAAATAAACTAAGAACCATAAATTTCTTCCGCCTGAAGTTGCCCAGTCAGCTACGCCGTATTGGAATAGTTGAGATTGGGAACTATGGAATGCAAACGTCATAGCCAAAGCTTGTACGAATGCTAGAAAGATTGCGACGTATCTTGTCAAACGACTAATTTTAGCACGTCCGACTTCGCCTTCTTCACTCCATTCTTTTAAGACTGGAATAATATCCATTTGTAACATCTGAATCACGATGGATGCCGTAATGTACGGGCTGATACCAAGAGCGATGACTGAATAGTTACTTAACGCGTTACCAGAAATCGAGTTGACGATTCCTAAGAATCCGCTATTGTTGAATAATTCTGTAAGCGAAGAGGAATCTATCAAAGGCATGGTTACGTAAGTGAGCAATTTGAAAACCAAGAATGCAAGTAATGTAAACCCGATTTTCTTTAAGACAGTTTTATTTGTCAATATCTTCTTTAGCGTACCCATCTTTAAATCACCTCTATCTTGCCCCCGGCGTCTTCAATTGCTTTCTTTGCAGAAGCCGAGAATTTATGAGCTTTGACAGTAAGGTTAACAGAAAGTGAACCTTTTCCAAGAACTTTGATTCCGCTCTTGAGAGCACTGACCTTACGGTCTTTCAATAGTACTTCGGGTGTAACGATAGTCCCATTTTCATAAGTGTTAAGATCAAGCAAATTCACAACTGCAAATTCTTTTCTGAAATAGTTTGTGAATCCTCTTTTTGGAAGACGTTTGAATAAGGGAGTTTGTCCACCCTCAAAACCTAAACGAGTTCCTCCACCAGTACGTGAGTTTTGGCCTTTTTGTCCACGTCCAGATGTTTTTCCTGTTCCACTACTTGTGCCGCGTCCAACTCTTTTCTTGTAGTGAGTTGCGCCTTCTACGGGTTTTAATTCATGTAGTTTCATATTCGCACCTCCTACTTAACTTCTTCGACTTTTACTAAATGACGGATGGTGTTAATCATTCCGTTAATAGCGTCGTTTTCTTCTCTTACAACGGAAGAATTCCGTTTTGTAAGGCCTAGAGCCTTCACTGTTTTGACTTGGTTAGGCTTACGGCCCATCAAACCTTTAACCAAGGTTACTTTTACTTTTGCCATTATTTCAAAACCTCCTCAACAGTCAATCCTCTGGTTGCAGCTACTTCTTCGATGTTTCTGGATTGTTTGAGTGCTTCAACTGTCGCTCTGACGATATTGATTGGCGAATTTGAACCTAATGATTTGCTTAATACGTCTTCAACACCGGCTAATTCAAGGACGGCCCGTACAGGTCCTCCTGCGATAACTCCGGTTCCCTCAACGGCTGGACGTAAGAAGACTTTGGCAGCACCGTAACGAGCGGTGATTGTATGAGGAATCGTTGTTCCATTCATTGGAACAGTGATGATGTTTTTCTTAGCGTCTTCAATCGCTTTTTTGATTGCGTCTGGAACTTCACTGGCTTTACCGGTACCAAAACCGACTTTGCCTTTTCTGTCACCGACCACAACTAAAGCAGAGAAACTAAAACGTCTACCACCTTTGACAACTTTGGTTACCCTTCCAATATTGACAACTTTTTCTTCATAAAGTTTTTCTTCTTTTTTTCTCGTGCGAGATCCTTTGGATGGTCTTTTTGAATTTGCACCATCTCTGGTATTATTCTCTAGCATTGGGTACCCTCCTTCATTAGAATTCTAGCCCTGCTTCTCGAGCAGCATCGGCCAAAGCTTTGACTCTTCCGTGGTAGAGGTAGCCACCGCGGTCGAATACGACAAGTTTGATATTTTTTTCAAGAGCTTTTTTTGCAATCAGCGTACCGACTGCTTTTGCAGCTTCAATGTTTCCGCCGTATACATCTTTGAGTTCAAGTGATGAAGCAGCTGCAAGAGTTACTCCTGCGATGTCATCAATGAGTTGACAATAGATGCCTTTGTTGGAACGGAAAACGTTTAGACGAGGTCTTGCAGCTGTTCCCTTGACGGTTGCTCTGATACGAAAATGTCTTTTCGTACGTTGAACGTTTTTATTCACTGGATTAAACATATTTTCACCCGCCTGCTATTACTTAGCAGTTTTCCCTTCTTTACGACGTACATATTCGCCACGATATCTGATACCTTTACCAAGATAGGGTTCAGGTTGTCTGATTTTGCGAACATTGGCGGCAAATTCTCCTACCGCTTGTTTATCGATTCCTTTGATGTGGATTTCCGTATTGATTGGAGTCTCTACGGTTAGCCCTTCAGGAATCACTACTTCCACTGGATTTGAATATCCAACGCTTACTACTAATGTACTGCTGTCTTTTAATGAAGCACGGTAACCAACACCCTTAATGTCAAGGATCTTCGTGTAACCTTCGGTCACACCTTTAACCATATTATTCAACAACGCTCTCGTCGTACCATGTAAGGCACGATGGCGAAGTGAATCTGATGGTCGGGTTACAGAAACTTCGTTATTAGCAACTTCGATTTTCATGTCCGTATGGAATGAAAATTCTAATGTTCCTTTTGGTCCTTTGACGGTGACTAAATTTTGTTTTCCGACAACGACACTGGCACCTGCGGGAACTTGGATCGCTAGTTTACCAACACGACTCATAGTTTTCTTGCACCTCCGTATATTCTTTCTCTAATTTTAGAATGTTTGATTACCAAACATATGCTAAGACTTCTCCACCGATTTGTTGTTTTCTGGCTTCGCGATCTGTCATGATGCCTCTTGAAGTAGAGACAATTGCGATACCTAAACCATTCAACACTCTTGGAAGATCATCTGTTTTGGCATATACTCTTAATCCCGGTTTGGAAATTTTCTTTAATCCCCTAACCGCTCTTTCAGAATTGTGTAAATATTTCAGTGTTACTTTGATGTTCGCTTGAACACCACCGCTGACAACTTCAAAATCAGTGATGAATCCTTCTTGCTTGAGCAAAGAAAGGATTTCCACTTTCAACTTGGAAGCGGGTACGTCCACGGTTTGTTTTTTCATTTGATTTGCGTTACGGATTCTTGTAAGCATATCCGCAATAGGATCTGTCATAACCATATTAATAATGCCTCCTTCCTGGATTGTAGGAATTTATTTTCATCATAATAATTACCAACTTGCTTTTTTGACGCCAGGTATTTGTCCCTTGTAAGCCAACTCACGGAAGCAAATACGACATAGTTTGAATTTGCGATAGACTGAATGAGGACGTCCACAACGTTCGCATCTTGTATAGTCTCTAACTGGAAACTTCGAACCACGTTTTTGTCTGACTTTCATCGATGTTTTTGCCATGTTTTCCTCCTAGTTCTTTCTGAATGGCATGCCATACAGTCTCAACAACTCAAAAGCCTCTTGATCGGTTTTTGCGGTTGTGACGATGACGATGTCCATTCCACGAATTTTATTGACTTTGTCGTAATTGATTTCCGGAAAAATCAATTGCTCTTTGACGCCTAGCGTGTAGTTTCCACGTCCGTCGAATCCTTTGGGGTTTACTCCTCTGAAGTCACGTACACGTGGTAATGCGATGGTAATCAATTTGTCCAGGAATTGGAACATTCTCTCGCCTCTCAAAGTGACTTTGCAGCCAATAGGCATCCCTTCACGAAGCTTAAAGCTTGCGATGGATTTCTTTGCTTTGGTAACGAGTGGTTTTTGACCTGTAATTTGTGCTAATTCACTTACGGCATCATCTAATACTTTTGGATTTGCTACTGCATCTCCAACCCCAATGTTAATGACAATTTTTGCCACTTTAGGGCTTTCCATGACGGAAGAATAATTAAATTTTGCCTGTAAAGCTGGCATTATGTCGCTGCTGTATTTTGTTTGTAAACGATTCATCAATATTCTCCCTTCATTATTTTAAGACTTCGCCTGATTTTTTTGCGTAACGGACAACTTCCGTCACGTCTTCTTTTTTAACTTTTTTAGTAACGGTTTTGTAACCGATTCTTGTTGGTTTTTTTGTTTTTGGATCTAACAACATCACGTTTGAAACATGAAGTGGTTTTTGGATTTCCATAATTCCGCCATCCGGATTTGATTGAGATGGTTTCAAATGTTTTTTAACTTTTGACAATCCTTCGCCTTCAAGCAAAACGCGTTCGGATTTCAATAGAACTTTCGAGATCGTTCCTTGCTTTCCTTTGTCGGATCCAGAGATTATAACGACTTTATCGCCTTTTTTTAATTTCATGATGTCCTCCTTATAATACTTCCGGAGCTAAAGAAACGATTTTTGTAAACTCGGCTTCTCTTAACTCACGCGCAACCGGTCCAAAGATACGAGTGCCTTTTGGGCTCTTGTCGTCTTTGATAATGACTGCTGCGTTGTCATCAAATTTAATGAATGATCCGTCTGCACGACGAACACCTTTTTTTGTTCTCACGATTACTGCTTTGACTACTTCGCCTTTTTTGACTAATCCGCCAGGAGTTGCTGCCTTGACGGTAGCTACGATGATATCGCCGATATTGGCGTATCTACGGCTGGTTCCGCCCAAGACTTTAATGGTTAGGATTTCTTTGGCTCCGGAGTTGTCTGCTATTTTTAATCTGGTTTCTTGCTGTATCATGTTTTATCCTCCCCTTCGCCTATAGTGCTTCGTTGTGCTCAACGATTTCAACTAAACGGAAACGTTTCGTTGCTGAGTAAGGACGGCATCCCACGATTTTGACAGTGTCGCCGGTTTTCGCTTGATTCAGTTCATCATGAGCTCTAAATTTTTTGGACGAAATAACTCGTTTGCTGTATAGTGGATGCTTTTTATATGTTGTTACCAGAACCGTGATTGTCTTATCGTTTTTGTCGGACACTACTTTTCCGGTAAATACTTTTTGAATTTTGCCTTCCATGATCGTATCCTCCTACTTTCCCACTCGTTCGCTAAGAATAGTCTTCATGCGAGCGATTGTTTTTCTAACGGTGAATAAGCGTGCAGTGTTTTCAAGTTGACCAGTCGCGTGCTTGAAACGAAGGTCAAATAATTCTTTTTTTAGATTTTCGATTTCGGTCAAGATTGTGGTTTCATCCATTGCACGAATATCTTTATTATTAAGCATTTGACTCACCACTCTCTTTCTTGATTATTTTAGTCTTAATCGGAAGTTTGTGGGATGCAAGTCTCAAAGCTTCTTTTGCCACGTCTTCAGTTACACCAGCAACTTCAAACATGATTAATCCTTCTTTAACTACTGCTACCCATTCTTCTGGAGAACCTTTACCGGATCCCATTCGAACTTCCATTGGCTTTTTCGTTTTAGCCAAATGTGGGAATATTCTTACCCAAACTTGTCCAGAACGTTTCATATAACGGGTCATTGCGATACGGCTTGCCTCGATTTGACGAGCGGTGATCCATGCACCTTGAAGTGCAACAAGTCCGAATTCGCCGAAGTTTATTGTCGAGCCACCTTTGGCTTTTCCTTCATAACTTACGCGATGAGGGCGACGATACTTCGTTCTTTTAGGCATTAACATAATTACCTAGCCTCCTTCTTTGAAGGCAGAATTTCTCCTTTGTAAATCCACACTTTGACGCCGAGCTTACCATAAGTGGTTTTCGCTTCTGCTAATGCATAATCGATGTTAGCTCTCAAAGTATGTAGAGGTACATTTCCTTCACTATAACCTTCACTACGTGCCATTTCGGCTCCGGCTAAACGTCCAGAGATTAAAGTCTTGCATCCTCTTGCGCCTGCTTTTAAGGCTCTTTGGATTGCAACTTTTTGAACTCTACGGAATGAAGCACGGTTTTCTAATTGTTTTGCGATACTTTCTGCGACCAATTTAGCATCCAATTCAGCGCGTTTGATTTCAACGACATTGAGGAATACTTCTTTGTTCGTGAATTTTTTTAGTTTGTCAACGATTGCATTTTTTGTTTCACCGTTACGGCCAATGACCATACCTGGTTTTGCAGTATTGACTGTGATGATAACTCTGGATTTGCTTCTTTCGATTTCTATTTTTGAAACGCTAGCGTTTTTATACAAATCGTTTAATAAGTCGCGAATTTTAATGTCTTCAAGAAGTAAATCAGCAACGTCGTTTTTGTCAGCATACCATCTGGATTCCCAATCAAGGATGATCCCGATTCTTTGTCCGATTGGACTAACCTTTTGTCCCATAAAATCCCTCCTTATTCTTTCTCAGCCACTGTGATGTACACATGACTGGTTCTTTTTAAAATCGCAAATCCTCTACCTTGCGCATGCGGTTGCATTCTTTTTAATGTTCTGCCTTCGCCTACGTAGATTTCTTTGATAAACAAATTGTTTTGGTCAAGTTGATAATTATGTTCTGCGTTCGCGACAACAGATTTCAATAATTTTTCAACCATTTTCGTTGCGCCCCTTGGGGTGTTGCGAAGAATAGCGTAGGCATCGCCAACGTTCTTCCCTCTAATCAAGTCTACAACCAAGCGGACTTTACGAGCTGCAATTCTTACGCTGTTTACACTTGCTTTAGCTTCCATTATTTGCCTCCCGCTTTCTTAACTACTTTTTTGTCCGCATGACCGCGATATGTTCTGGTTGGAGAGAACTCTCCTAATTTGTGACCGACCATATCTTCGGTTACATATACGGGGATGTGTTCCTTCCCGTTATGAACACCGATGGTTAATCCGACAAATTGCGGAAATATTGTTGAACGTCTTGACCATGTTTGAATGACTTTCTTTGAGTTTAACTTGTTTGCTTCTACCACTTTTTTCATTAAGTGATCATCACAAAATGGACCTCTTTTAACTGAACGTGACATACTCGAGTTCCTCCTTTCCTATTTATTTCTTCTTCTAACGATTAGTTTATCGCTAGATTTTTTATTTTTTCTTGTGATTTTTCCAAGAGCGACTTTACCCCAAGGAGTAAGAGGCGATGGATGACCGATAGGTTGGCGACCTTCACCACCACCGTGAGGATGGTCTACCGGGTTCATTACAGAACCACGAACGGTCGGTTTAATTCCCATGTGTCTTTTTCTACCTGCTTTACCGATTTTAACGAGTTCGTAGAATTCGTTACCGACTTCTCCAACCGTTGCACGGCAAACACCTAGAATACGACGCACTTCTCCGGATTTTAAACGAACTAGAACATAACGTTCTTCACGTCCGAGGATTTGCGCGCTTGTACCAGCAGCACGAATCAACTGACCGCCTTTTCCGGGATAAAGTTCAATGTTGTGGATGACAGTACCAACAGGAATATTCTTAATTGGCATTGCATTTCCGACAACGATATCAACATTTTCTCCAGATACGACAAATTGTCCTACTTGTAACCCTTTTGGGGCGAGAATGTATCTTTTTTCACCATCGACATAGTTTAACAATGCGATGTTTGCACTTCTGTTTGGATCGTACTCGATCGTCGCTACTTTTCCAAGAATGCCGTCTTTGTTTCTTTTGAAATCAATGATACGGTATTTTCTCTTAGCGCCACCAGCTTGATGACGAACGGTGATCTTACCTTGATTGTTTCTTCCGCCTTCTTTCTTTAAAGGCGCTAACAATGATTTCTCTGGCTTGGAAGTTGTAAGTTCAGCATAATCCAACTTCGTCATACCACGAGTTCCAGGGGTCCGTGGTTTGTATTTAATAATAGCCATTAGTTGTTCCTCCTGTTACGCTGTGTAAATGTCAATCTTATAACCCTTTTCAAGCGTAACGACTGCTTTGGATATAGCAGCTGTAAATCCAGAGTATTGACCTACTCTTTTCGCTTTTGCTGGGCTGTTAATGACATTTACTTTCGCGACTTTCACATCAAAGATGGATTCAATCGCATCTTTGATTTGGATTTTGTTTGCGTTTTTGTCGACTTCGAACGTGTATTTGCGATCAGAAGCGAGTCTTGCGGATTTTTCAGAAACGACTGGGCGCTTGATGATTTGATATTTGTCCATATTAACTCAAAGCCTCCTCAATCATTTTTAACGCTTGTTCAGTTGCAACAACTTTATCAGCGTTTAAGATATCATACACACTGGTATGGTCGTAAGTAACGGTTGTAACATTTGGTAAGTTTCTTGTTGCAATGTCAACGAGTTCGTTCACATTATCAAGAACCAACATTGTTTTTCCGCTAACCTTTAAATTGTTTAATACTTGTACCATTCCTTTGGTTTTGAAGTCCTCAAGAGCGAACTTGTCAAGTGCAATTAGGCTTTCTTCTCTAACCTTATCGGACAAGGCAATCTTCAATGCCAATCGACGGATTTTTTTATTGACTTTATAATCATAGCTTCTTGGTATTGGACCGAATACGATTCCACCACCGACCCATTGCGGAGCGCGGATGGATCCTTGACGAGCATTACCAGTTCCTTTTTGACGATACGGTTTTCTACCGCCGCCACGAACTTCGGTACGAGTTTTAGTTTTGTTTGTTCCTTGTCTCATAGCGGCTCTTTGCGCTTTGACAACATCATACATGACTTGTTGATTCGACTCGACTCCAAATACGGAATCAGCTAAATTAATATTTCCTACAGTTTCTCCTGCTTGGTTTAACAATGCTAATTTAGGCATAGCAATTTCCTCCTTTCACGGTTTTTCTATTTTTGTTTTTTGAATGCATTTTTAATGATGACTAATGATTTATTTGCGCCTGGTACATTTCCTTTAACTAACAAAATGTTGTTTTCTGCATCAGCACGAACAACTGTCAGGTTTTGGATTGTGATTGTTTCATGTCCCATTCTTCCGGGCATTTGTTTTCCTTTGCGGATACGGTTTGGATCGATGGTTCCCATTGAACCAACACCACGATGGTATTTGGATCCATGAGCCATTGGGCCAGTTCCGAAGTTGTGACGTTTGATCACGCCTTGGAATCCTTTTCCTTTTGATGTTCCTGTTACGTCTACATAATCACCAGCGGCAAATATATCACATTTGACCTCTTGGCCGGGCTCATATTCGTTCATGTCTTGAAGACGAATTTCCCGTACGTAGCGCTTAGGCGTTGTTCCGACTTTTGCGAAATGTCCTGTTTGTGGTTTGTTAACGATATTTGCACGTTTTTCATTAAACCCCAACTGAACGGCTTCGTATCCATCTGTCTCAACTGTTTTCTTTTGTAAGACGACGTTTGGAGTAACTTCGATTACTGTGACAGGAATCAATCTTCCATCCACGTCAAACACTTGTGTCATTCCTACTTTTTTTCCTAAGATACCTTTTGCCATGAGTACACCTCCTATAAATTTTTTCTTTCTTTTTTTGTTTTCATGTCAATTATTTCAATACGATATCGACGCCGGATGGTAAGTCCAGATGCATCAATGAATCGATTGTTTTAGCCGATGGATTGATGATGTCGATCAAACGTTTGTGAGTTCTTCTTTCGAATTGCTCACGAGAATCTTTGTTCACGTGTGGACTTCTTAAAATCGTAAAGATTTCTTTTTCCGTTGGAAGAGGGATGGGTCCCGAAACGGTAGCACCCGTTTTCTTTGCCGTATCCACGATCTTGCGAGCGGATTGGTCCAACAATCTGTGGTCATAAGATTTGAGTCTGATTCTAATTACTTGATTAGCCATTTATTGCTCCTCCTTTGCATATAACTTAGCTTATATACGAGCTCGTTGTGAATTCCCTAACCTCGCACGTTGTCATAACAACGGCTACGTGTGTGTCAGCAACCTCACAAGTCTACGCCTTCCTGTACACGACAGGCATTTAACATTTTAGCAAATTTTAAACCATAAAGCAAGTCTTTTTTCTCAGTTTATAGAACCTTTTTTTCCTTATTATATATATATTGCTAGTTTTCGTTGAAATTGATGATTATTTCCATGACATCGGTAATAAACCCATCTTTTGTTGAGTCGGCATAATCAACCATCACAATAGGCATTGCTTCTAGCCAGTTTGAAAAATCATCGTGTTCAATCAAACTTGAGTTGACAGTCATAGCGCGTTCAAGCAAAGACCATTTCAAAACAGCTTCGATGATGCCTCCTCCTGACATTTGCATTGTTAAGACTCCTTGCATGACTCTAAATCCTTCAAGAGAGTCCACAGCGACAAGATTGTCAGATACTTGGTTTCCTGTCAAGGCTTCATGACTTTGAATTAAAGTCGTCTCTTCTCCCAAGAAGGAATAGAGAGCATCGATACTGTCTGTATTGGCCCAAGCTGATCTGATACTGGATTGATATAGAAAAAAGGATGTATTAGGTTCGTCGTATTTTGATAATATCACTACGCCTGCTTTTGTTCCGTTTTCTGTAACATCACCATATGTGATCTCGTTTAGTGGTTTTATATCATCTAGATAAGCATAATCCAACACGCCTGTATCTTCAAACAAATGATGAAGTTGAAGCAAGGGTGATGCTGAAGAAAAAGGATCGACAGCGTAAACATGCTGGATATCGAGGATTAGAAATTCTCCGGGATGGTTTTCTAAAAATGTATTGATATCTAAAAGCACATCCTCAAAAGGAGTACTAAAATAGGTGTGAACCGTCCACCATTGATTTGTATCAAGATCAAATGTCAATCGAATGTCAAAATACCGAACACCGGCATTCAATAGTGTCGTTACATCAGATACTTGAGTTTTCGATTGTTTGTACGAGAAACCTTTGATTAATAAGCCAATGGTTCCTTTTTGGATGGAGTCTGCAGAGTAGTTGTCAATTGGTGAAAATACGTCCATATCGGATGTAAATGCATCATGGGCTCCGAGCATCGCAATATCAATGATTAAATCTTCACTTGACAAGGTATCGCTCATCCATGTATCGTAACTTTGTTCTGATGTATGATTGATAAACGTGGTTACGGGAAAATTGATTGTGATAACCAAAGCTAACACAATCAAAATGATCAAAATGAATATTCTAAGAATTCTCTTTGTTAAAGTTTTCATTTATTTCTCCTTTTTTCCAAAAAGATTTAAATAATTTCTTTAAATGCTTGGAGTCATTGATAACTTCAAGATGTGACCATTCTCTTGGATAAAGCGAATAGTATTTTCTCGAAGTAAAACGGTCATCAATCAAAATTGCAATTCCACGATCGGTCTCCGAACGAATCACTCTGCCAACCGCTTGAATGACTTTGTTTAATCCGGGGTAAGTGTAGGCAAAATCAAATCCTTGGTTGAATTCAATATCAAAATGGGATTTTAATAGATTATTGAATGGAGAAAGTTGAGGCAATCCGACACCGACAATTACAACTCCGGAAAGCATATCTCCGATTAAATCAATCGATTCTCCAAAGACTCCTCCCATCACAAAGAGACCAACCTGGCTTTTGTCTGAGGATGTTTTGAACATTGTAAGTGTTGAATTTCGTTCTATTAATGACATGTTTCTTTCTTGTTTCAATACATCAACTTGATTTGAATCAAAGTCAAGTTCTTCAAAAACCATATTCAAATATTGATAACTCGGGAAGAAAAGAATGTAATTCCCTTTTTTGCTTTCAATAAGCGCTTTGGATACTTCTACGACTTTATGAATAGAGTCATTTCTATCTTTGTATCTCGTAGAAACATCATCCACTGCTATCAGTAATAAATGGTCTTGTCGAAACGATGAAACCATTTTGATATCATTGCCTTGGTCCTGCGTCAACAGTGTTTTGTAATATTGAATAGGATCAAGTGTAGCACTGAAAAAAGTGCAACCTTGTGAATGTTCCTCAATGGTTCTTCGAATGAATTCACTTGCATTAAGGCACTTCATAGAGACTTCGATTTTCCCGTTGATTTTCTCATAAGTAAATATATATTCCTGATTAAAATAATCTGAAATTTTGACAAACTGGTACACTTCGAAATAGACGTCCATCACTTGAGATTTCATTGGTATTTTTTTCTCGCTTGAAAGGATTTGATCAAACTTGTTAAGAAGACGTTTCAGTATCGTCAATAGCCCGGTATCCAACCCTTCTTTAGTAACAAAATCAACTTCCAAAAGATAATCGATGTCCTTCTCTTGAAAGTAATCAAGACATTTTTGGACTTCTCTTCTTGGACTCGGGCGTAGAAGCTTAGAAAGCCCCAACATCGTTTCTAGCGTTTGTTGACGAAGAGTAGCTGAGTACATTTCTCTGCTTCTCGAAACCATGTTATGAGCCTCGTCTACAAGTAAAATCGGAAGATAAGTATCTTCTTCAAAATATCGAATCAAGTGAACTCTGGGATCAAATACGTAATTGTAGTCACAAACAATGATATCCGAATAATTTGAGATGTCCAGTGAATACTCAAAGGAACATACCTTATGTTTTTTTCCATACTCTTTGAAGATTTCTTTTGTGAAAATACTTTCGTTTTGATACAAATCATCGATTGCTTTATATATTCTTTTATAATACCCATGAGCATACTTGCATACTTCGGGATCACAATCTCTTTCTTTTAAAAGACACATCGAATCCTTTGCTGAAATATTGCAAGTTTTGGCGATTAACCCGTGATTTTCCAATAACTTAACGGTATCGAGAGCAATCAATTTTCCATCGTTCTTTGCGCTACAATAAAAGAGCTTTTGGCGATTCGAATTAATGGCTTTCAAAGAAGAAAATATAGATGCAATGGTCTTGCCAATCCCCGTGGGAGCGGTAGCGTAAAGAATCCCTTTATCAATCACATTCCTATAAATGTGAGCCATCAATTCTCTTTGATTCAAACGGTATTCAGGAAACGGAAAAGACAACCCTTCTATTGATTTTTGTCTTTCCTCTTCATGAGCAGTAAGTTTTTCCAACCAAGATATGTATTTATGTATTGTTTTGACAAAAAAAGTTTCAAGCATTTTAAAACTATATTGTTTTTCAAATTGTAATACTTCTCTATCTTCAACTTGAATATATGTTAATAAGATTTTTATTTTTTTTAATTGATTCATCAACATGTAAATATATGCGTACAGTTTAGCTTGTGCCATGTGTGCAGGAAAAGTATCGTCTTCCAAATATTCAAAATCTAATCTTGTTGATTTGATTTCTTCTAGAGTTACCAATCCATCCCTAATCAAAATTCCATCAATTCTACCAGATACTTCGATTAGAAAATCTTCGTGCTCAAAAGAAGTCTTGACGAAGACTTCTTTTGAATCGCTCTCTAGATATTTACTCTGCCAGTACTGATGAATTTCAGTGCCTTCTTGAGCTCTTGTCTGCAACACTCTATCGCTTGTAATATTTCCAGAACCAAATAACAATTCTGCGATTTCTTTAGCGCTTATTCGATGTTCTTTCAATCGCATCACCAATACCATTATACAATATAAGGGAGGAGATTTTACGAAAAAGATGATTCAAAAAAATCTTCTTCAAGCAAATGAAGTCCATTTTTTGACGTATAAAAAAAACGTCTGAATTTTTTAAATCTTCTTTCTCTTAATTAAAAGAAAATGTCGTTAAAAAAAACATGAAAACTTTGTTTGTTTTTCATGTTTTATTTTGACATTAATCCAATGATTTTCGAATGTATTTTTTGCCTTTCTTCATCAAAAAATTGGTGCGAGTAAATTCGATTGCGTCGTGAATGGACGTTTTAATACTACGCACATGAAACCCGAGTTCTTTTTTTGCGAGTTCATTGCTGAAATGATAATTTGATTTCAACACAACAATCGAGTAATGAGTAAACAACGGTTTTTGCTTTGCGATTTTATAGTAGATCTCTGCAAAGTAACTCATAGCGAAGATAAACCAGAAAGCCAGTTTGGTCTTAATCTTCTTCTTGCCGGTGTATTCAGAAATTGTATCTAATAATTCCTTTACTGTGATTTCTTCTCCCGACAGAATATAGCATGATTTGTTTTTTCCTAAAAGAGCTGCCTTAATAATGCCATCCGCAACATCTCTTACGTCGACAAAATTGTAGCCACCCTTCATATAGGCGGTCAAGCGTCCCATCAAAAAGTCAATAAACAGTTGAGAAATATTCGATAGTTGATAATCGTGAGGGCCAATGACTCCAGAAGGATGAACAATCACCACTTCCAAATTGGGATCTTCTTGATTATAAACGAGCGAAGTAGCAATCGCTTTCGTTTTTGCATATAAGCCCTTTACTTTGTTAGGGTCAAACTCAGTAACTTCTTTCATAGTTTGATCTTTTGGTAATTCTTCGATAGCATGCACTGATGAAGTATAGATCAATCTTTTTATATGGTTTGATTGGCATGCTTTGAGAATGTTATTTGTCCCGTCGACGTTGACTTTGAATAACTTCTTCTTGTTTCCGGTTCCAATTTCAACAATGCCTGCCAAATGAAATACAACATCAAAATCTACAACATTTTGAAGTAAAAATTCCATATCAAGGATGTTTCCATATATTATACGAGCGTACGCTTCAATCATATAAGCTTTATCTTTCGGTAAGACTAGCGCCGTGACATCATGTCCTTGTTGATACAACTGTTTCACGAGAACATTTCCGATGTGACCGGTTGCTCCCGTAACTAAACATTTCAAGATTCCACCTCCTTTGTTCAACTTCATTATACACTTCATTTATATAATAAACAACTGTTTACTTTTAAAAAATCTATAAGAAATCCTTTCATTTATGAAATTGAATCCAAATAAAAATAAAAAGAGGATTTCTCCTCTTTATAAACAAGCTAGTAAATAGATGTTTCTACAATCTTCTTTCGATAGTGTCTTGAAGGATCCAACAGGGAATCCTCGATTGATTTCTAATTGATTCAATAAGAAATTTATATCTTCTTTTTTTGCGCCAATCTCATCAAAAGTAACAGGCATACCTATTTCGATAAAGAACTCAACTAATTTATCAATTCCTAAGAGAGCAACTCCTCTTTTGTTGTTTTCATCTCTTTCTACGCCAAACACTCTTGTCGCAAGTTGATAATAACGATTAACGTCTTCATCAATGGTGTATTTCATGTAAGCCGGAAACATCACCGCTAACCCAGCTCCGTGTGTTACGTCGTAAAGAGCGCTTAGCTCATGTTCCAGTCCATGAGTGACCCAATCTTCAACTCTGCCAACACCAAGACTTCCATTATGTGCAATCGTTCCAGCCCAACAAATAGTAGCTCTAGCATCATAATTTGTAGGATTTTTAAATATTACTCTTGCTGCTTCCATGATTGATATCAGTGTGCCTTCAGAAAGACGGTCCGTAAGTTCGACTCCCGTTGACTTTGTTAAATATCTTTCAAAAATATGGCTCATCATGTCCACAATTCCAGCTGCAGTTTGATACATTGGCAAAGTATAGGTTAATTCTGGATTGATAATTGCAAAAACAGGTCGATGAAAAACAGAATAAACTCCTCTTTTCAGGCCTAAACTTTCCTTTGTAATTACAGCGGAGCCCGACCCCTCAGATCCGGCTGCCGGTATTGTAAGGACAACCCCTACAGGTAGAGATGCTTCGATTTTTGCCTTATTATCGAACAAATCCCAAAAGTCGCCTTCATATTTGCTGCCATCGGCAATTGCTTTTGCTGAATCAATCGCAGATCCTCCGCCAACAGCTAACACAAAATCAATATTCTCTGTTTTACATAATTCAATTCCTTCATATACTTTTGAATCAACAGGATTGGGTCTAGCTCCTCCGAGCATGACATATTCAATTCGGTTTTCCTTCAATTGATTCTCAATCTTTTGTAGTAAACCGGATCGAATGACAGAACCTCCTCCGTAATGAATAAGGACTTTCTTCGCTTGATGTTTTTTTAACAATTTCCATGTTAAGGTCTCTGAATTTTTTCCAAAGACAAATTCTGTTGGACTGTAAAAAGTAAAATTTTCCACAATATCACCCTTTCAACTATTGTATATTATATCATAATGAACCTAAAATATTAAAAACAATGCTGGTATGTTTCGAGAAACAAATGGTATAATTATCTTTGAAATGAGGGATAGATAATGAAAGATTTGACTTGGATTAGAAATGGTTTGATTGCTCACAGAGGCTTACATACAATCGATAAGACTGTACCTGAAAATACTCTTTTAGCATTTGAAAATGCCATAAAAAGAGGTTATGGAATCGAGTTTGACATTAACGTCATGAAGGATGGAACCGTCGTTTGTTTTCATGATCCCGATTTCAAAAGATTATGTGGTGTAGATAAATCGTTAAGCGAACTCAACTTTGATGAAATCAGTTCTTATCGGATTTTAAACTCGGACGAACACATTCCTTCCCTTAAAGAAGTACTGGACTTTGTGGATGGCAAAGTCCCTCTATTAATCGAACTGAAACCACTGGGCGACAACAGTTTACTCTGTAGTCGATTCATGGAAGTAATGAAAGATTATAAAGGAGTATGGGCAATGCATTCGTTCCATCCCATGACGGTATATTGGTTTAAAAAGAACCATCCTGAAATTATTAGAGGACAAGTAACTGAGTATTTCAAGGATGATCCAAAAATGAAGAGAATAACGAAGTGGATTATGAAGTCGATGATACTAAAGATCTTCACAAAACCTGACTTTATAAACTATGGTGTTAAAGATATGCCAAACAAATATATCGATCGGCAGATGAAAAGAGGAATGACTGTGATTGGATATGCATCACAATCTCAAGAGCAGTTCGACATGGTTAAGAAACACTATCACAATTCTGTATTTGAATATTTTCTTCCCAAACAATCAAAATAAAAAAGGTTTTGTCCATGCAATGCATCGGCAAAACCTTTTTTTATTGAAACTTTAATCCATATCGACGTCAAAACTCTCTAAAACTGATTCTTTCTTTGTGACAACTGCATCGCCATGTTTTACGAGCAACATTGTAAAGAATGAAAGGAGAACAAATAAAGTCGCATATGGGAACAAGATTTTTCTGGAAAACTCATCCATTAACAAACCGGATAATATCGGAGTCAAGATTTGAGCTGCCATTGAAAATGTGTAATAATATCCTGTGTATTTACCAACATTCGATCCTTTTGAAAGTTCAACAACCATTGGATACGAGTTCACATTGATAGTAGCCCATCCAATACCTGTCAATCCAAAGATTACATACATCAATGCGGCTGTATCTACAGTCAAGAAGTAAATTGAACCAAAGCATAATGTAAGTAATGAAATACCGATAAGAATGGTCTTTTTTCTTCCGATTTTGGTTGCGATGATTCCAATCGGAATAAAAGCAATTAAAGCAGCTGCTTGCGCAATCAATAAGGGGGTTGCGTATCCTAAATTCAAAACTTTTGGAGCATAATCGGATAGTTTAGTCGTAACTGCATTATATCCAACAAACCATAAAAATACACTACTTAAAATTAAGAATAATGATTTGGACTTCTCTTTCGAAAGTTCTTCAACACTTTCATGTAGAACTTCCGCTTCTTTTTCTTCTGTTAATCCATACTTTAAGTCATCTTCTTCTCTTTTTTTAACTAGTTTAGGCTCGTTAACCTTCCATAAAAAGATTGCGAGGAATACAAGCATCAATAATCCAACAGCAATAAACGCTGGAGCGTAATTAACATAGGAAAACTTGCTTAATCCAAACAAGGAAAGAATTAATATCGATAAAATTCCTCCGAATGTACCCATTAAGTTGATTACAGCGTTGGCTTTACTTCTTAAAGGTTTTACGACGACATCGGGCATCAAAGCAACGGCTGGAGATCTAAAAGTTGCCATTGATACCAATGCGATGAATAGTAGACCTGCAAAAGCGATGAATGTCGTTGGGTTATGACTTGTAAGTTCCCATGCACGCCCATTCAAATAAGAATAATAATAATCTTTCAGTTGATCGGTTTCAAACGAATCCAAAACGGCGTCTTCATCAAGTATCAAAGTCATTGGATCATAAACATCGGTCTGAAATTCAGTGTAATCGGATGCCGTGATTGTTCCATTCACGACGGCTGCAGAACGTTCAGAATCCATTTCGGTCATAATGTTTTCCCAATTTGAAATCGTTAAATCGGCCGATTGAATGCTCTGATAATCCACTTCAATTGTCGTCTCAGCTTCTATTTTTAAGGTTTGTACATGATCCGTATAGGATAATGCGATAAAGGCAAAAGCGGCAACAATGGTTCCTAAAATAATGTAAGGCGTTCTTCTTCCTCGTTTTGAATTTGTCTTGTCAGATAAGTGTCCAAACAATGGTAACATGAAAACTGCCAAAACGTTATCCATAGCCATAACTACACCAGACCAAGTTTGATTCAATCCGAATTTGTCAATTAAAATCTTGGTAATGATTGAATCGTAGGTTTGCCAAAACATTGAAATTAGAAAAAATGCCATACCTACAAAAAAGACTTTTTTGTAATCAAGTTTCATAATTCACCTCTTCAATTTATTTAATGCACACATATCGGTATTATATCATTTTTTTATTGGTTGAAATAGGATATTTACGAAAATACAATCGAAAGTCAAAAATAAAAAAAGCGCATCGCTGCGCTTTAGTTTGTTCTTATTTTTCCTGCTAAGAATTTAATGGCCATTTCATTGTATCGGTTCGCTTGCAACCGAAGGGTTGTTTTCTCTTCCATGCCAGAACCAGATATTATTTTCATATACAAGATGCTTTTAGATTTAAACATTAAAATCAAACTGATAAGCATGAGTAATCCCAAACCGCCGTAATCTGTATACATTGATTGGTAGGGGTACACAGGGATGGTTAGTCCACCAGAATAGTATAAATATACTAAATAGGCAATTCCGGCAAATAGAATCAAACCAAAAAAACGGACTAGTAAAGGTAATTTTTTGGTTTCCTCGTAGTATTCAAAACGATGGATGCTTTTTAAATCAATTTCATTCATCATTTTCTTTCGCACTTTTTTTCCTCGGTTAGTTGCTATTCCTCTTGTGTAGATTATCAACCGATTACTAGTCAAAAGAACTTGTGCAAACGTTCCGATCGCTTGCAACTTCTTAAAGTCTTTTACCACTTTCTCTTTTGAACTCAAAGTGACGTTACGGGTGATATTGTTTTTCATCTGCAATCCCCCTTGGTACGTCTTTCTTTTATTTTACCCTAAAAACGCGGTTATTTCAATATTATAGTGAAATTTAAAAAGTGAATTAATTTATTTTATCGTGCCATATTTTGGTTAATTCGCCAAACAACATCGGTACGATTCCAAGTGATGCTGCAGTGATCAATTCTAACAAAGTCAAAGCTTCGATTTTAAAGATGGAAGCGAATGGTGGAATGTATACCAGTAACATTAGCATTGAAGCACTAAAAAATACACTCATATTCACATATTTGTTATCGAAAGGCTTCATTTGGAATAAGAATTTCGATTCAGATCTTGCGGCATATGTTCTAAACAATTCACCGAAAATAATCGTTACGAAAATCATTGTCCTTGCTTGAGCCAAATCAGCTTCAGGAAATACATGGGTCCCTAACCAGAAAGAAGTTAATCCTGCTAAAGCAAGCCCAAATCCTTGTACGAAAACCTTAACTAAAGTGGGTTTGTTCAACAATTTCTCATTTGTTTTTCTAGGAGCCTGATCCATGATTCCTTTTTCTCCCTTTTCCATTCCAAGTGCGAATGCAGGAAAGGCGTCGGTCATAAGATTAATCCAAAGTAAGTGGATTGCCAATAGAGGAATCACAGCTTCACCGTCAAAGGTGAACATGAAGTTTAAAAGCATTGCAAGGAAGATAACCAATATCTCCCCAATGTTACATGAAATCAAATAGATTGTAAATTTGCGGATATTGCTATAAATAATTCTTCCCTCTTCAACCGCGCTTACTATTGAAGAGAAATTATCGTCAGTTAAAATCATATTGCTGGCTTCTTTAGATACTTCCGTACCCGTAATTCCCATTGCAACTCCGATGTCAGCTTGCTTTAATGCAGGTGAATCATTGACTCCGTCTCCTGTCATTGCAACAATTTCTCCGTGTTTTTGCAAGACTTCCACTATTCTGATTTTATCTTTAGGTGTCGATCTGGCAAAGACATCACAATTCATAATTGCATCTTCGAACTCTTCATCCGACATCTTTAACGTATCTTCTCCAGACAAAGCTAAATGTCCGGGTTTCAATATTCCTAACTCTGATGCAATCGCTTTTGCGGTCATCAAATGGTCTCCAGTAATCATCATGACGCGAATGCCTGCATGATGGCATGCTTCAATCGAAGCTTTTGCTTCCGGACGTGGAGGATCAATCATTGCGGTCATACCGACAAAGATTAAGTCGTTCTCCAAATCCATGGATTCTGGGGTGGTAGTTTTTTGATAAGCGTAACCTAACACTCTAAAAGCTTGAGCAGAGTATTCATCGTTTTTGTCAAGAATCATCTTAATGTCTTTTTTCGTTAGAGCACGGATTTCATCTCCGATTTGAATTCTGTTACATTGCTTAATTAACTGATCAGTTGCACCTTTGGTCAAAACGAGGTATTCGGAATCAACCATATTGATTGAAGTCATCATTTTTCTAGTAGAATCAAAAGAGTATTCATTGGCTTGAGGATATAACTCGTTTTTACCTTTTAGATTATATCCACCTTTTTGAGCTAGCACTAATAAAGCTCCCTCAGTTGGATCACCAAGCACTTTTTGGTCTTCCATAATAGCGTCATTACAGAGCAAGCATACTTTATATATCATATCAAGGTTAGAAGTTTTAACTGCTTCTTTATTTGCTGATAGGACTTGACCTTTCGTATCGTATCCCGAACCTGTAACATCATAATCATTTGTCAAATCAAATACTTTTCTAACGGTCATTTCGTTTTGGGTCAAAGTACCTGTTTTATCAGAGCAAATGACCGTTGCTTGACCTAAAGTCTCAACAGTAGAAAGATTTTTGATAATAGCGTGTCGTTTGACCATTCTTTGCATGCCAAGTGCAAGTACGACAGTGATGACAGCTGTGAGCCCTTCTGGAATTGCGGCAACCGCAAGCGCAATGGCTGTAAGGAATATTTCGAAGATGTCATTGCCTTGTAATACGCCAAGAGCGAATACGATTATGGAAACGCCAATGCAGATAAAACCAAGAACTTTGGCAAATGCATCTATTGTCTTTTGAAGAGGTGTTTTGCCTTCTTCTACTGCATCAAGCAATGTCGCTATTTTTCCTATTTCAGTAGACATTCCAATTTCAGTTACAATCCCCACGGCTTTTCCATACGAAACCAATGTGGACATATATGCTAAGTTATAGCGTTCTGCCAAAAGACGATCTTCTTCATAAACGATTTTTGCGTCTTTTTCTACCGGATTGGACTCACCGGTTAATGCAGATTCGTCTAATTTTAAATTCGTGCTTTCCAACAAACGAATGTCAGCGGCTACGTAATCTCCGGTTTCCAGATAAACAATGTCACCTAGAGTCAAATCTGTGGAAGGAACGTCCTTCACAACGCCATCTCTAAGTACTTTTGCGTGAGGAGAACTCATTTTTTTCAAAGCAGCTAATGCGTTGCTGGCTTTTTGTTCCTGGGTAACGCCTAGAATAGCATTCAAAATCACGATTGCCAAAATGACGAGACCGTCAACCATGCCCTCATCCGTCAAGATTCCGGTAACAATTGAAATTGCAGCGGCTATCAATAAAATGATGACAAGAAAATCTTTGAATTGTTCAAGAAACATTTGAAAGAATGTTTTCTTCTTTTTTTCTCTTAATTCATTTTTCCCAAATTTTTCCTGTCTCGCTAATACCTCAGATGAAGATAGCCCTTTTTTTAGTTCAACTTTTTGTTCTTGTAAAATTGCTTCTGTTGTCTTTTGATAGTTTTCCATTGGACCCTCCTAAAAAAAATAAAGACTTATGCACAAATCGGTGCATAAGTCTTGCTGCTAACAATTAAACCAGGCGATTATTCCGCCATGCTTGTTGATTTAATCACGCACAATGCGCCAGCTACTCCCTTATGTCGAATATATGATACCCAAGAATCATTGATTTGTCAATCTCTCACTTGATTTTACTTTTGATTTTTGAATAGGCTGAGTTGAATTTCGAAGCGAATATCTTTCGATTAAAATCGAAAGTACAATTGCCATTAAAATCAGAAGAATCGTCCATGCAAACACCTGGTCAAATTCCAAGGTCACTTTTGCAAGATACAAAGAGTTTCCGATTGAAGTCTTTGTTTGGGATAAGTACTCCGCCATGACAAGAACTTTGATTCCAAGTCCAGCAGATTGAAGTAACGCGGTTTTAATTTGTGTGTTGATTAAAGGAATGTAACAATGTTTCAAACCTGTAATGAGACGATTATCTTCCAACTTATAAACATCTACCATCTCAGTATCGATGTTGATAATCCCCTCATATACCGCTTGATAGATGATTGGAAATATCATTAAAAAAGTAATGACGTAAGGTGTTAATGTAAACCCGAACCAAATAAGTAATATGACGATGATTGATATGACGGGAATGGTTCTGAAAATAGTAACGATAGGATGCCAAAACGTCGCAACGTTTTTATTGAATCCGGACCATATTCCTAATATAAAGCCCAATAAGAATGCGAACAACAACGCAATCAGAAGTCTCACAAAAGTCATTAACATAACCAAAAGGGATTTCCACGTGGTGAACAGACCAAAAAAAGCTTTTAATACTTCTAAAGGGCTCGGAAGCAGCAAGGGATTTGAAACAACCGCATATCCGATAACCCATACTATGAATATCGTAAATATAGAAAGAATCGTGATTCCGGTTTTTTTCAAATCAATCACCTACTTGGATCATAATAGAAATTATCGTTTGGCATAGATCCGCCAATTAAAGCTGGATTCACACTATACAATAAAGAAAAATAAGCTTCCATAACGGCTTTGATGTCTTGAGCACCAACATATACAAGATGGCTTGTTGGAATAGATGACAAGATAACGTCATACGAAAAACCAAATTCAAGTTGAACGCCTAAGGTAGCAGCATCAGTAGGATTAGTATTGACACTCTCCACAGAAGCTTCCAAATCAACTAAAAACTGATTAATTGCTTCATTCGATAATGTGGACTTTGCAAATGCTCCAGCTTGAGGATAGGAAGAATTGCCTGAGATTTCTGCATATTCTTCTTGCAAGTCAATCACGTCTAAATCGGGATTTGCACCCAAAAGAACGCTTAATGAAGGTTCTGCAGTCAAGACGATTTTTGAATGGTCACTTACCCATGTAGAAACGGCTGTTGCTACAGAGTCAACGTATGTGAAAGTACAATTAATCTCATTTTGTTCTAAAACATAGTTTAATATGATTTCAGGCGTCGAATTTTGTCCAAATACTACAATTTCTTTGCCTTCAAGACTTTCAATATCAAATGTTTCTTGAGAATCACTTACGAGGTAAAGATTCCCATAAGTGAAAGAAGCAATGAAGATATAATCTTGCGTAGACGCATACATGATTGCGCCCATGTTCGTCCCTGCTAAGATAAAATCATGGCTTTTAGAACCAAATGCAGCAAGCAATGGATCTGGTCCATTGACGATGTCAACTGCATATTTTTCAGGTTGGTTCTGCATATACATTTGAGCTACAGCGGGGCCTCCATTGGGAACGATAACGCTGTAAATCTCGGTTTCTTTTTGACATCCGATGAGCAAAAAGGATAGAATCAATAACGTAAAAATCAAAAAGAGCTTTTTCATAAAAGTTATACCTTTCGTGATGTGATTTTGTTTTTTTCCGTGTCAGCAAACAAAGATTCAATTTAAAAAATAGACAACCCGGTTAAAAAATCTAAATGTCGTCTGCCTTGCTAAATAAACTTGAATCTAACTGCTTTTACGGTCATTCAACAATCATATTATATCACTAGGAACGTTCATTATAAACTAAAATGAGAAGGTAAACGCTTTATCTCTTTTTCGTCACGATAATCCACACAACATTTGAAGCGATAGTAATGAATCCAATTGCACCAATCACTAGATAGTTTTTATATTTTTCTATGAACGAAACTTCTAAATCTTCTTGTGGAATATAGATATGTTCTTCTGAATCCTTAACAATGATTTGAAACTCTTTCTCAAAAGAATCGGTCTCAGAACTTTCTATACTGAGTTTCAAATGATAGACCCCCGGAATCGATGCGTGGGATGTATATGAATCATAAAGAACCTTGATGTTTATTGATTCAATGTTTGAAATCTCATTAGTAATGGACAGCAAATGAATAAAATCCTCCAAGGCCAATACCGTATCTGAATACGTTTGTATGATGCTTGAATCAAAATATAGAATCGGCCCTATTTCATCGACCACTTCAATGTTAATAATAACTGATGATACATTTAAGGATGAATCCGTAACTGAAAATTCAATGTGATAGCTTCCGATAATATACCTGTTTTCAGTGTAATTATCACTTTCAGTCACAAAATCCAATTGAGAATCATAGTTGTCTGATACGCTTAAGCTTTGAAGAATTTCAGAGATTGTAATCGTCTCATCATATCCTACAACGATGGTGGTTTCGCCCGTGATAATCGGGGCCTCTTCATCAATAACGTAAATCTCTATCGTTTGAGACGCTTGATTCCCGCTTGAATCACTAACGGAAAAAGTCATAGTATAATTACCTACAATCATTTTATTTGAAGAATAATTATCTTCAACCAAAGAAATCAATCCTGAAATATCGCCATCATAGTTATCGCTCGCATGAAGCATTAAAAGTATCTCTGATACTGTATATGTACTTCCGTATGGAATCAATATGGGCTCTATAACAGAGAATTCAGGTTTCAACACATCGATGACATTAACGAAAATCTCTGCTTGTTTCGCGTTCCCTGACAAATCTGTAACTTCAAACAGAATAGAGTACGTCCCTAAGGTGTCCATGTGGGGAGTATAGGTGTCTGAAACTACAGAAATTCTTGAAGTTACATCGCCATCGATTGCATCAATTGCTGATAAGGAAGCTTGAATCTCAGTGACTAAGATCGGAGACTGAACATAAGAATAAACGGTATTAATATCACTAAACTCTGGTGATGTCGTATCGACAATCGTTCCGTAGATAAAATCTTCAAATCCGTCAAATGTACTTCCTGCTTCAAGAATCATAGCACTAAATCCATTTAGTAAAAAGTAAGATTCTAAATCCAATATTTTGATTTCGATCTTGTTTGTATTTAATGGAGTATGGAATAAATAACTTAGCGTTACATAATCCAAACTTAAAGCAAAATCTTGAAATAGAGCGGTGTCGGTATTTATCAAGGTATCATCATCATAAAAAGAGAATACAATTAGTTCTTCCCACGGGCCAAACATTCGATGATATTCATCTGATACTGTAAAGATAAAATCTTGGTTTTCTAGGAATACAAACGGCTGTTCTGAAACGAAGAATCCATTCTCAATTACAAAGTTATCGACGTTCAGATAGTTATCCCCACCAGGAAGATAATCCCAAGATTCAGCCAAAACCTGTTGTTTAAATAAAGTCAGTGAAATGAGTGCCAATAGAATGACCATAACCATTTTTTTCAAAGTAACACATCCTTTTTTTCTTCAATATTACGCAGCAATATCGCGTATTCTTGAAAAAGAAAAGGAGCGACAGCTCCTTGGAAGATTATTCGATGATTGTTTTGGGCTTTTCAGAGGAAATAACTTTTTTAAATATAGCAGGGATTGCAAATGCAGTCATCGCAAGTCCAATGAATAAATCTGTAAATAGCATGGATGAAATGTCTGGATCCGTATAACAAATGATATAATTCGCAATCATAATTCCGCCTCCCGATATGATTATCACATAGGATGCAAGCGCAATGTTTGTAAAAAACACTCCAAATAGAGTAGCAATCAGGATAATGAATTTTGTATTTTTATTTAATGGACCACCAAAAGTTTTGTATAGAAAGAACGCTGAATATCCAATTAGAATGCCTAACACGGCGGCGTAAAAACCCGTTAGTATTTCAATAAGAATCCATGGTATGGATCCTATAATCGCTCCGATGAATGCACCGATGATTCCATTGAACAAATGTTTCTCGGTAATGGGTTTATTTGAAGTATCTTGTTTTAGTTTTAGAATCTCAGAGTCTTTACACTCCTGATGAGCTTTCATCTTAACACCATTGATCGTAATTTCAGTGAGATTATCCTTTTCTCCGCACAGAACACAACTATCGTTTGGATAGATTGAAAGCCTTCTAAGTTCACTTGTTACCAAATCTAAATACTCTGTCGCAATTTTAGCGCTCATCGGTGAAAGTGATCCAAACCAAGAGATCGAAATCATATGATCTTTAATCCGATATTGATTCATTTTAAGTTGTTTTTTGTTATTGTTTAGGAAGGCGACAAACTGATTGTACTGAGCTGCATCAAGTGGTTCTACTTGAAAGGAAAACAACATGGGGTTGGCCATGGATTGCTCCAGAGCGACATCGTATCCATTGTACTTGCCATTTGCATATTTGTTCTTAAAATTGAATTGTAAATCTTGTGCGAGTTTCATTAAGTTAGCCATAATTTCTCCTTAGGAATATTTGTAATTTATATAAACTTATATTTCATATGTGGAATCAATCTCCTCATATTAGAATTCAGTGACCAAAGTTTCTGTATGTCTTTCAATTGAATCCTTAATTTTTTTCATCTCAGTAATTGCATATTTGATGTTTGCTGTTTGAGCGTCGACTGAATTAAGAATGTGAATAACACTTGATTCTTGAGCAACGAAATTGGTTCTAAAAAAATCATAAGATATATCTTTATCCGTAAAGACTTCAAATGCACGAGAAGTTGATTCTGTATCGGGAAACAAATGACTGATTTCGGATCCAACAGATTCTAATTCTTTCTTAAAACTTTCAAGATATGTTTGAGCCGCAACCGAACTCTTTGCGCGTGGAATCGTGGAATCCGCCTTTACAACCTCTGCGAACAAAGAATGATACTCATGAAATGAATTCGATGTTTTTCGAAGTTCATTCAAAACGCTTACCATAGAACTGGACGTTATTTCACCAACTCTTAAAGCTTTGGCTAAATTCGCTATTGATAAATCAATACTTTCAATCTTATCAATATGATGCTTGACTAGTTTGGCTGCGTCACTGTCGAGAGTCAGTACCCAATTTTTCTTGTCTTGATACAATATTTTGTATTCTCTCTCATAGGAGATGATTTTCTTTTGACTTTTGATTATCTCGTTTTTTTGTTTTTCTAAGTCTTTTATGCTTTCTGATATTTTTTCAAATAGAACCTTCTCTTTGTGAAGTTGATTTTCCTTTTTCATCAATTTTTCTGGTTTATTGTTTAAAATAGTAGCAAAGAAGCTAGAAAGTGAAATCCGTTGCAAATTCCTGACTGCCACTTCTGCTTTGTACAGAACATTCGATTGATTGCTTAATTTTGATTGTATATCCATAATTTCATTGTTGATTTTATTTAGATCTGAATTTAAAATGTACTTTTGATTTATTTTTTCTTTTAAGGATTCCATCTTCTCTTTATAATTCTCTTCCATTTGTACCTCCTGATTGAATATGCTTTTAGAAAGGTCTAGAATATACTATTTTAACTTGAATTTGTTAAGTGGTATACTCTTCTTCAAAAGTTCTTCAACCCTGAACAAAATCTCTGGGTCATATTTAGATCTTATGAGATAAACGCCAAGGTTTCTTCCTAAATAGATTACCAACTCTTTTTTTGTCCATACGACCTCGTATATTTTATCCCAATATATTTTTTGAGTTGAGTCAGAAGTTGTCACAAAAATGTGATCTTCATAAAAAGTGACAATATGCTCCTCCCAATATATCTTCGCAGATTTAAATAATCTATCGCTTTGAATCATTAGAACCAAAATGATATAAGCCGGAAATAAAATCAAGAAAATGCCAAATATAATTAATAAAGAATTCCTACTCAGCGAGATATAGGTAATAATCGAAATAATTCCGATTATGATAGAGATGGAGAATGTTACTAAATAGAGTTTTGATTTTTTAAAAATAGTGAAAAAATGATATTTTCGCAAATCTTCTTTTGAGTACTGTAATTTCAATACTAATTCTTGCATATACGAGCCTCCTATAGAATTCGGTTGATTTCTTTATCTTTTAATATGATGATTGTAGATACAATGTCTAAAATAAAGAAAAATTGCAATAGAACCAAGATGATTACCTTGTCTACTTTTATATGATTACTTTTATATCTTGAATAAACATAGAAAATACCGTAAGACGATGTCCCTGCGACAATCAAATAAGTAAAGCCGATTTGAAGTAAAAACGGAAAGACAAATGAAGTGAAAAGGATGAAGCCTCTTGTTGCCACAACGACGAGAATAAATACTGAAAAGTAAACTATGAAATTAATGATGTAAAATGGAATTAATGAAAATTTCAAGCGCTTCATTTCAACCTTAAGTTTTTCTGTCTCATTTTCAGAAAAAAGTTGAAAACTTCGATAAATACCGAAAACAAGAAACACAAGAACGAACATCGCAAGCATAATCGATAGTATAAAAGAAAGATCAAATAAAGCATCACTAAATAGATTTCCATCTATTTCTAATGCAAAGTAGATAGCTCGAATAAACATCACAGCTACAGCAATAATATAAAAATACAATATAAACACTAGTATTTGTGTCTTTTTCATTTGTTCCCCTAATCAATTTCTCGCAAATTATCAGTCAATTCATGCACATACTAGAATCATTATAACAAAACAAAGTAAAAAAATACATATGTGAATTCACAAATAAGTATAAAAAAGCCCTTTAAGAGTTAGTTTGATTAAAACGGACAGTTAAATAAAAAGAGCTGAAAGAACTTGTTTCCTGAATTGAATTGGAGCGAGTTCTTTTATTTTTTCTTGAAGTCTTTGGTTATTGTAATAGAACA